>Ga0180301_10000801_pt1 | contig 24533 bp, 30 predicted proteins | sample GuaBasSediGuay16_FD_121797 | JGI IMG/M metagenome (GOLD analysis project Ga0180301, IMG submission 121797) | Subseafloor sediment microbial communities from Guaymas Basin, Gulf of California, Mexico - Guay16, Core 4569-2, 12-15 cm | ecosystem: Environmental > Aquatic > Marine > Hydrothermal...
GAGAACGTCAAGCTCCAAGCTTGACGGGGGCTTCTCGTTTTTAGGCGGGTCTTGCTTTTTCATTTCGCAGCCTCCCTTCCGCTAAACCATCCTGTCCGAGAGTATATTCTGCCAAGCTGTTCAGCTGGGAACGGGCCTAGAAACGTTGACGAAATAAGTATTGCTGCTTTAGCACGGGTTACTTCCCACTTGTTAATTATTAAGTCGTCTAGTTTAGGCTGCTGAGAAGTTAAAAGTATGTAGGTTTGGCTGAAGATGGAAGGTTTCACCTTGCCGCCTCTTTTTTTGGGCGGTTTAGAGGTTGCGATTATCGCCCATTTGCTGTTAGGGAGGAGCTGGGCAGTATAAAAGTATAGAGTGTCGCCTCTGAACATTACGAAGTCTATTAGCTTTTTGGTAAGCCAGTCTGGAAGAAGCTTTGACAGGCGGCTTTGCTCAGCTAACCGTTGCAGTTCCTCGTCCTTGTTTATGACTGGAACCGCTCCTATCTGGTATATTGGTCTTCCGGCAGGATTGTTTGAGGGGTCTAAAAGCATAAGCTCGTCGGGGATTAAAGCTTGAAGTTTCTGCCGTGCCAAACGCTTTATTTCCTTTTCCATCGCTTCTTTCTTATATAATGAAAGGGCCAGAGACAACCTTTCATTTTCTTTTCTAAGCTTTTCAGCTTCCGATTTAACCTGCGTCAACTTTATTTCTGGAGCCTCGGCAACAACAGGCTTGCGCCGTAGAAACTTTGGTCTAAACTTTTTGACGTGAAAGACGGCGTAGATTAACCATGCGACAATGGGGATTAACGCTATGTAAATTCTGTATTGAATTAGAAAATCAGCTATGCTCATACTCTCAACCCGCCTCTGATAAGTATATGTGATAGTGGCCTGCAACGCTTTGGTCTGCCATGACTGCGCCTACATAAGTCCAAGTGATGGTTACTCTTGCAGTTACTTCAATTATTATGTGCGTTCCAGCTTTTCCGTGAATTTCAAGTGGGAACAGCCCCCATGGAACCTCAACATATGAGACTCCTTGAGCCAGATATACAGTTTGCATGGGGATAAAGCTATAGAGAATTGTGGCGTTTCCATTTACGATGCGGTAGGAAACCGTAAAGTTAACATTTAAAGTAGCAGGATATACGAGTCCAGACATGTTGAAGACGCGGACATAGCCAGTTAGAAAGGTTACGGAGTCGGGGGCGACTGTTTTCTCTGGAGGCGTAGGAACAAAGGCCAGATTCATTGAGGCTTTTGGGGCGGTTGAATTAACCTCCTGAAGAATGCTTTGTGCCATTTGGCTTTCAAGCTCAGCCTCGGCAAGCCTAGCTGAGGCGACAGCCCATTTCTGGTAAAAGTAAACGGTGAACCCTGCTCCTATGAGGAGAAGACATATTAGCGTGACAGCTATGGCTGCTTGTTTCCGTTTGGACTCCCATCTTTCAGCAATCTCAATTTTAGAACTCAAGCTTTACATCTCCTCTTAAGCTCCTCTTTAACATGAGGTTCAGGTCTAGGAAGAAACATTGAGGGGGCAAGCTTGTATGGAGCGATTAGACGCCAAATTCCGTTTTCTAGCTTCCAAAGGGATTTTTCGTTGCAGCCGTTACATTTTAGAACAGCCATGTTTTCTTTCCAGAGGTCTACACGTTCAACATAAGTGTCTTTTGAACCGCACAGCGGACATAGAGTTCCTTGAAGCCGCCGCATAACGTTCTCCATAATTGCCTTTTTCTCTTCAATCTGCACGATTGGATGTTTAAACCATAAGCCGTAATGCTTGAAGGTTGCATAGGCTACGGCTAAAACAGCGATTATGTATATCGCAAGCAGAGCCTCCAGCATAGCCGAACCTCAAATGTGAATCTTCAAAAAACCATAAAAGTTTTACGGTAACATCAACTTCAGGGCAGATAGTAGCGTATTCTTCTTCCACGCTGTTCGGATTTGACCAGCCCCTTCTCAACTAGACGGCTGAGGCATTGGCTAACCATAGAAGTGCTGAGTCCAAGCTGCTTTGCGATTTCTTTGCTTCCCCTTCCAGACTCGAAGTCTTTAGCGTTTACGCTTTTAAGGTATTGGTATACTAGGTCTATGGATTTCACGGTTTTTCTTGGAGGCGGAGGCTTAATTGAGAAGCCTGCTGTTGCAGCCAAAGTTTTAGCGTAGCTATATATTGCCCTGTCGAATCCTCTAAGAGCAGAAATTCTTTCCAGCCGTGTCTCCTCTGGAAGCTCCATCAACCTTCTGGACATGGTTATCGCCTCGAATACACCAGTAGACTTATCTTTTTTAGGGCTTCCTCTCTCGCCAGCTCCTTTAACACTTCTTCAAGAGGGGAAACAATTAGGTGGGAAAGCTTAAGTTTAAGTTGCCCCCAAATTTGACGCATCTCAGCGGCTGAGTCGAGCACTTCGTCTGGAAAGTTTGAAGCTTCAACTTTTTTGAGGCAGCTATACATCTGTTCAACAGAAGTCACCATGTCGCGGTAAACCTTGCCGAGGCTCTCCGTCAAGTTGGTTTCCATGTCAACAACAGGGTCAACGTTAAGAACTGTCTGCATAACCATTTGCAGGTCTATAACAAGCTGGTTAAAAAGTTGCTCAAGCTTTGCACGGCTAATTCCATACAGCCTTTTAACAAGCTCGGCAAGCTCAGCCTCGTCAAGCCAAGGCGGCTTAGACTCTGCAAATGAAGGGTCAATAACATCGCTTATCTGATTAACTCTGCCTTTAAGCCTACGCAAATAATAATGAAGCCGCCTAGCACGTTCATCAGATAAAAGCTGTTCCAAAACACCGTTTCCTACACGTCTGCGGCAGGCAACCGAAACTAAAACTTCAAGGCTTAAATCAGACAGCACAAGCGTCTCCTCTGAACTATTAGATAAGAAAAACCTTAAAAATTTTAGGGTTTACGAGATTAAGGGTAAACCTACTGTTTCAAGAGCAGGCAATCCGGCGTAGCCTATTTTTCTCTGGTAAGATATAGGACTGCGCCGAGGGCTATGCAGACGATGCCCAGTATCTGCAAGGGGGTTAGGGTTATGGTGGGCGGTTGTTCACCCCACCCTACTGTGATGCTCATTTTCTGTAATGGTTGGACTGAGCCAGTCCATGTGTAGAAGCCTTTAAGCTGGTAGGTTCCGTAGTCGGGCAGGGTGTATGCACCTGTCCAAGTTGGGTTGGAGCCTGAAAGGGTTACTGTGCCTATTTTGCTTCCGCCTTTCCAGACTTCAACGTAGACTTTTGTGATTTTCTCGCCGTTTTTGGTTGCTGTGAAGCCGAGGTTTAACGTCGGGTCGAGCACAATGATGGTTGTCTGCTGGTCGGCTCTTTTATTGTTGATTGTGAAGTAGCCGTCAGGTTCCTCTGCTATAGTTCTAGCATAAGTCGTGGTTGACTTTGTATCATAGACGTTGCGATTATTGTCTCGTAGAGTAACTTTCCAAGAAAACGTGTAGCTGACACCTTCACCGCTTGGAACGGTCCATGAGCTTACGAATATAGCTGTTGTATAGCGTCCCTCACTATGGTAGATGCTTTCTTGATAGTCGAGTTTGATTGTCTGTCCACCTGGATTAATCGTGACTTCGACTATCCAGTAGTGTATTCCCGGCAAATCAATTCCAGCATACACGTCACGGTAAACCAGCTCGCATTTTAGTTGTATTGTCTCGCCTGGCGTAAGCATGGTCGGGTCGTCAACCGTACCGTCCGGATAAAATGAGTACCAGAACTTTTCGGCGTATATTACGGTTGCGAAGCGAGCTGGAACCACAGGGGATGCTAGAAGAAATATCCCTATAATTATTAGGGCTAATGAAAGAGCTTTCCTAAAGTTTTTCATAATGCACACCGCTTCAATATTGCTTTAAGATGCGGACTATCTTCTATACAAAGTGGAAGGTTAAAGTTTAAAAGTTTAACCGAAAAAACTTTTAGGTCTGTAGGAGTTAATGGGGGTTCTGATTTTAGAATTTCAGAAGGCAACATATGGCTATTAGTGCGTCCCACGCGAACATAGTCATTTGGGCTGCTTCTGAGGCTTCTTTTTTCCAGAGCACGTTCCAGACGGTGTATCCTAGGTAGGAGGCTCCTGCTGCAATAGTCCAGATTACCGCGTAGGTTAACCATAGAAGCCTGATGTCTAGGACAAGGTTTAATGTTAGGAGTGCACCCGACATTGCCATGAATAGGCGTTCAAAAGTTCTTGATTTGACGTTTTTTGTCACTGGCTTCGGGAAGAAAATACATATGAAATATGAGATTGACGAAAAAAGTAGAAAAGCATCAAGAGGGTTCACTTTTGTCCACCAATTCTAATTTAAATTATTGAGGGCATAAAATTTTTCGACACAGCATAAACATGTCGAAACTTGCCTTGAATCTTTCTCTGTAGATTTTGCGAAGTTTTAACATATGATAGAAGGCTCTTATTTTTTGGTTTTTTGCCCATGCGTTGTAGGCTGCATGGTCATGCTTTATCCATGAGAGTTCTTTTCGAACTTGTCTTTTGTATTGGTTGAGGTCGTAGAGGTTTTCTAGTAGAATCTTGACTGTCTGGGCTGAGGGCTGGTTTCCTTCGCCTAGGCTGGTTATTGTGTCTATGCTGTTTCCGACACCAACTATTTTTCCCTTGACTATTGGAAGGTTTTTGTAGTCGCATCTGAGAAGCTTTGCCTGTCTTTGAAGTGTTGTATGATGGAATTTCTTTAGGAAATGTCGGACACGTTCAACAGCATTGTTGACTTTTATGGTTGATGCTGCGCCCACATATGCTTCGTTTTCTGAGAGTGGAAATAGCCAGAGGTATTTCTCTTCTGGGTTTATGAACTGGAAGTATAGTCCGTCGTAAGGCAATTCATTGAACCTGACCTTTTCTTGGTAGGTTATATAGTATCTGTCGTCTGAATTCTTGCCTAGTATGGCTCTGATTCCTGTAGCGTCTACAACCAAGTCGTAGTCGCTTATTTTTGAGAGTGGAAAGTGTTTTCTGAAATGGAATTTTGCGCCGCATATGCTGTATAGGTCATCCATGAAGGCTTGTTTGTCGAAGGTGCATAGGTCTCCAACCTTTACGGTTACTGTCATTTTGCCGTTGAAGTCAATGATTAGCGAGTTAGGCTTCCACAGAATGTAATTTTCTGGTTTCAATCCATAGTCCCTTGCAAGTTCAGAGAAGAAGGATGTGGGGATTCCGCAGGCGCATACTGCTTTTGGCTTTCTGTTAGGCTCATAGACTTCTACGTCTTCGTATTCTGAAAGCTTGCAGGTGAGCAGAAGACCGCTCCATCCAGCGCCTGCAACAGCCACTTTCATAGCGGCCACCCAATCAGGCTGTATAGGGCGGCTAGGTTGTGGGTTAGGTGAGCTACCATTCCGACATATCCAGTCTTGTAGTATAGTGATGGTATCGAGACCATTACTGAAAAGATGAAGCTTGCAAGGAAGTTTGCTGGAGAAACATGATATACTGTCCAATGCAGAAGGCTGAACAGGATTGAGTCAACAAGTATTGCCTGAACAGCGTCTCCATGATAATACATTACTGGAAGCATTGTTCCTCTGAAGCATGCTTCTTCTGTGCATGAGATTAGGAAGGCGAAGAAGAGGGCGATTAGCGGAGGAAGCTTCTGATAAAGTGACGCTTGGAATAGTGGAAGCTGAGAGATTGCTCCAGATATTAGCAGGCTAAGAAGTCCAAGAAGTATTCCGACGATAGTTGTTTCTGGAAACATGTGTAACGGCGGAAAGCCGAATACTGGTTTGTTTATTGAAATCAGGTAGACCGCTAGGATTATCGAGAATATTGTCATGAACTCGTAGACTACGCCTACATTAAAGAGTTCTGGAACGTTAACGATTATCCAGCCCCAAGAATATACTAGAAAGCCCACGAAGATTACTGTGAGAGTCCAAGACGTTGAATTTACAGCATCCCTCATTTTTCTCTCATCCTAAATAGTAAAGCTAACGTGAGTAGACCAAGCAGAATTAGAACAAAGCCGACATTAATGGTGATTGTGATTGGTTGACCATAAACCGTGTATGGTGCAATCGTGTAGACAACATTTATAAGAGCTATGCCTGAAGCTGTGAATCCTACAAAAAGCGCCATTAGGAAGAATCCCAATATTTCTCGTTTTTTAACCATTTTTCATGCACCTCCAAACAGGGCCACAATATTATATATTGTGTGCGCGAATGTGAGGGCGAACTCGCTTCCTGTCGCATCGTAGATTATGCCTAGGAGTGTGCCTGCGGCTGCAGCGGTTATTATGCCTGCAACGTTCATAGCATAGGCGTAGTAGTGGAATATTCCGAAGAGTATTGCCTGTGTCAATATCGCCCAGTGCTTTGGCATTACCGCCTTTAGCATGTGGTATAAGCCTATGCGGAAGAAGGATTCTTCGGCTGTGGCGTTTGGAATAACCATCATTGCCTGAAGTACAGTTTGTGGCGGGATAGCTAGCAACATCAAGGACATGGGTTGAAGCTGGAACGTGCCCATTATGCGAAAGTTTCTGGTTATGAAGCCAAATATGAAGGTTACCGCAAACAGCCCTATAATGGATATCACGGTTCCTTCGACTATTTTTCCGTTTTCTACTCCCCTCATGAAGGTTAGGCTTACAGTTATCATGGCTAGGTAGATGCTTGAGTAGGCGAGCAGTTGAGTAACATTCAGGTAGTAGCCAGAAAGCAAAGTAATGAGTAGGAATGTGTATGAAATGACGTAAACATATAGGAAGGGTTTGTCGTAGGGCTCACCTAACTGCTGAAGCAATCATATGCGCCTCCGAAACCGCCCCTATAAAGAGTAGGAGGATATAAAATATGAAGCTTTTCCATGAATGCTGGGTGATGCGATATTTGGCGCCTGACTTGAAGAGTGCTAGAGCCGTCACGTAAACGTTTTCGCTTATCATTATGGTGTAGGCGAGAATTTCTGGGAAGGCTAGGACAATCAAGTTTGTGATGTATATGGTTGGAGGCACAGCGTAGGCTTTGCTGAGCAACCCTATGATTATGGCGGTGTTATGCCAGACAATGAAGAAGGGAATTAATCCGATTAGTGGAACGATTAGACTTAGGCTTATTAGTAGGTTGTTTATGAGAATTTCTTGAAAGGTAATGGTTTGTCTTTCCGTTTCTATGGCTTGACGTGTCGCATTGGCTGTTTGAATTGATGCCTTAACATATGTTTGGTTTGCCACAACAACCAAATAGCATACTAGAAAAACGAAGGATACGAACATTAATAGCATAAATCGTCTATCTAGGTAGCCATTCATTTTTTCAACCTTGGCTTTTTAAGTTCAACTATTCCGAGGTAGACAGCTATTACTAGCAGAGCCACTCCGAAGAGATACTCCATGCCCGGTGGATAACCCATTTCAGCAAGCTTTTGAACTACGAAGTCCCAGATTTGCCACGCCATCCTAACCAGAATGCCAAAGGCTATTATGCCCATAACCGTTGCAATCAACCCTACGATGAAATTTCTCAAGTCCAACTTCATCCGTAATTTTGTTTGTTTATTACACTAAAAAGCTTAACCGTGAAAAATTTAAGGTCGGCTCCAAGTTTTTATTGCGGTTTCCGCAAGTCTATCCTTAATGTTTAAACCTACAAAACTTTTCCAACCCCAGATTATGACTGCTTCAACTCCGTTTTTAGTGAAAATGTTTAGACCCCTCATTATAAAGTCTGCTTGTGCTTGGTCGTCAAGGGAAGCATAGCCAAATTCGCCTATCCATATTGTGTCTTTTCCTGACAATGTAAGCAGAGTCTGCATCTGAATTGGAAATGTGTCTAGCTGAACTTGCTCGTAGATGTCTAGGGCAACTATGTCAACGTGTTCGGCTATTCTGGCAATTAGGGTTGGCGTCAGCGGAGTTGAGAAGCTTGCCACAGTTTTTATGTTCGGATTAAATTTTTTGATTATTTCAGCGTTTTTCTGGGCTAGAGACGCTAACTCTCCGGGAACCCTCCATTCCTTGAAGAATTGGGAGTCAGCCTCGTTTATGACTTGAAAGTAGCTTATTTTAGAGGCGTAAGCGGATAGATATTTTTCAAGTGCTTCGAAGTTTTCTTGCCAAGGTTCACGGACATAAACCTTTAATCCTAGCCGGGAGCATTTCTCCATTAAAACGTCTGTTTTCACCCTTAACGGGTCTTTAGGATTGTCGTGCCATACAAAAGGGATTGAAACTATCTGAAAGCCGTCCTCTTTAATTCTTTCAAGCTCTGAAATTATCATGTATGTTTCATCCCTATCGTAGAAGTAGACTATGCCGAGGGCTGGCTTCGGGGAAGTATGCCAAGCGAAAGACAAGTATAGCACAGAGCCAGACAGAACAGCAAGCACAAGTAGCGTTAAAGCCCCTAGCCTACTGGCGAATGCATAGCAGATTCTAAGAAGGTTCACTTTTTCCACACCCCAAAGACAAGCCCTAAAATCAGGATTGCTATGAACACAGCTATGCTACCATAAATGAAGCTGTTAATTGGACAGTAGGCTTTGAAGCCTTCGGTCATGCCGGCTACAATTATAAAAATTATGGTTAGAATCAGCCATCCGAAGAATGCTTTAACAGCCCCACAGAAAATGCTCCATGCAGTCAAGTCGGAAACACCCCCAGTATCGGGGCTGCCTTAAACACGAGTACCCATACTATAATCAGGATAGTTAGGATTATTCTGATGGCTGTGTTTGAGACTAAACCGAAAGCGATGAAGATTGCTCCGACCAAAACTAGGGGAAGCGACAAGAACCCTAGAGGGTTGCCCCAGACAATTGTTGGATAGGGAATCGTTACGCCTGGAAAAGGCGACCAGTAGTCTACGCCGGGCATAGGAATGCTAATTGTGTTTATATACCAGCCTAGAAAAACCAGTATCACTCCGACAGCGAAGGCTTTGGCGTTCACTGTTTTTACCTCCTTTTTGAGGCTATTGCTACTGCAAGTATTATTAGTATTATTAGTATGATGAAGGGTTGCAGGTTGCCAGTCGTCGCCGTTGTTGTTTGTGTTATCCATAATGGTTGTATCGCAAATAGGCGCAGTCTTTCTCCAAAGTAGCCTACTGCTAACATGATGAAGGGTAGGGCGGCTAGGAGCGGCTGTTTAGTTAAGTCTACGGCTTTTGTGTAGTGTAGGATTAGAACTCCTATGGCTGAAAGCACGAATAGTACGATGGCTGTGGTTAAGCCGTAGTATATTATGATTCCTATGCCGACTGCGAGGAAAATGAATCCGCCTATGACGAGGATTAGTAGAACTAGCGGATTAAACAGTACAGCCGATAAACCTGTTTCTGCGATTTCCTTACCTATTTCTTTTAAGCTCATTTTTTCAACCTCCTTTCAAAATCATTGTTATACCTAATAAAATTAAGATTATTCCTATTATGAAGAGTTGTCCGATTGGGAGGGTAATGTTAAACAGGTTATAAATTGATAATGGATAACCAAAGTATTGAGTTATGAGGTTTATGTCGGCGTCGTCTATCACGCCGTCTTGGTTGAAGCCCACATTTGGATTATAGTTTTCATCGCCTATTTGGGAGCCGTATGACTTTGCAACGGTTGCGAGGTCTTTCATATCTACTTTGTTGTCTCCGTTTATGTCTAAGTCATGCCAATCAACAATTCCGTCCCCGTTCATGTCGTAAAGCGCCATTCTTCCTTCCCCTAGCCATTGATGGACTATATCAACGTCGGTTTGGTCAACAACTCCATCCAAGTTGAAGTCGTACCGTTCGATGTATGTTCCGCTATTAGCAGCTTCTTGCACAAGCTGGACGTCAATCCAGTTAACAAGGCCGTCGTTATTTACATCGAAGTCTCTATAGTTTATTACTCCGTCGTTGTTCATGTCGTACCATGCAATAACCTTTACTTCGGCTTGAGCTTGATATAGAGAAAGCGCTATTACCGCAATGCCCAGAACAGCGAGGATTATTCCTATAGTTTTAGGCTTCATTTCATCTTCTCCTAATTATATAGGCTGAGGCTATTATGGCTACGGCTATAATTGAGGCTACGGCTACATATATTGCCCATTCTGGAATTGATGGTGGAGGCGCTTCGCTCTTTTCAAGGTATAGCGTAACCGTGTTTATTCCTCTGTGGAGGGTTGTTGATGTGCTTTCGGATTTGTAGGCTGCGGTTTCGGCTGAGCTTATGAAGACTGTCCCGGTATAGCCTCTCATGTCCCATACTGCTACGCCTTCATCCGTGTATTTCAGGTCTGATTGGGTGTCCCATTTTATTGTGACGGGTATACCGCTGACTTTTTCTCCTGTTTCTTTGTCTACTGTGTATACTTCTAAGGTTACGGCTTCCTCTTCTCTAGGCAGCAATGTATAGCCTATGGATGCTTGGTCGGTTACGGTTCCTGTAGTCAGCTCGGTGCATATTATATTGACTTGCCCACTTATTTTCTGGTCTGTTCCCAAGTTTATGAAGTCAAAGTAGAAGGTTGCTTCTTCTCCGGGGTTTAGGGTTGGCGAGACATATTCTGGAACTACTGCCGCTGGGGCGTTAGGCGGAGTTATCTCTATGCTTATTCTTCCAGTCGAGCGAACTGTGGATTCCTGTCTTACTTTAACCATGAAGCTTACTCTATCGCCGACGTCGCCTATCTGCGTGTAATCCACTATTTTTAGGTTGGCTGTCGGCGGACGCCAAACTATTGTGTCGGCGAGTTCAGATGAGATTTTGATTGTTATCAGACTTGACATTGCACCGTAAGGCAGGTAAACTCGTAGTTTGCCGCCTACTATTTTTGCCCCCTGCCCCCAAACATCTATGTTCTTTCTTACATAAAAGTCCTCAACGTAGTCAATTATAGTGTTAAATGAAGCTTCTTTTGGTCTTTGTTTGTAATTCCAAAAGTCATCGTCAGCCTGCCATCCCGGGGCTTCAACTCTTCCTTGCAGCATTGTGCCTACCGCAGTATCATAAGCCCAAAAGCCGATGGGGGAGCCTATGTCTTTCCACCTGTTGTAGGCGCTACCATACTCAGTTACGGTTTTTGCTGGCCCGAACCAGTATTGGCTGAAAGATTGCGATGTTTGGTCATAGCGCAGAAGTGAAAGCGCGTCTTCGTCATATGCGTATGTTAAGCTCTCTATGAAGATTAGGTTTTTGAGGGTTAATTGATACGCTGCACCTATCTTCCCGAGATTCGTTATTATCACTTTTTCTTTGGGGTCATCCGGGTTTTCTATGGTTACTGTTTCCGTTCCGCCTATGGTGTCGATGTATTTTGAGCCGATTAACTTGTCATTTTTATAGACGTAAATTGTGAAGGGTGTGTGGGCTTCCCAGTAGTCGCGTGTAAAACGGTAAACTGTCAATGTTTTAGCGGGCACATAAACATCTTCGTCTCTTCCATGAAGATAGCCTAAACCAAGCTTGTTCATCCAGCTTCTATAGGTTTTCGGGTAGACCTGCACCGGCTCCCATGTTACGGGTATTTCCCAGTATGGTCTGTGCGGGTCTATTTTTATTGTGATTTCGCTTGTTGTCACAAGTTTTTTGTCGTCTACGGTGCCTTCGGTGCTTTCCTCAAGCTTTACGGCGCCTATCTCGTCGGTCATGTCAGTTACAGCCGCGATTATCCAGTATGTGTCTTCCCACTCGCCGGTTTCAGGGTTTTCATATCCCTGCGGTTCAATCTTAATCTGAGAAACGCTTATAACTGTGAAGGGGCGGAGCGGAAGCTGTAAAGCTACAATTATGATTGTGAGTGTTATGAGCAGGGCGATTATGAGCTTTTTCCTCTCCAAACTGACCCCCCTTAACTGTTTCGGTTTAGCCGATTTAACTTTAACCGTGAAAGATTTTAGGTTCTAAAAAATGGGGGTTAGGGCTGGGCACCTTGAAGGAACTACTTTATTATGAGCTCCTCTATTTTTGCCGCTAGCAGGCCGAGGATTAGCCCTACTGCATCTACTGCTACGTTGCCAATCACTTGTGTTTCGGCTGGCAGCATGAAAGCGGTTAGGTCAGGCACTACTGCCACCGCTATCATTCCGAATGCCCAGCTAATCACCAGCGCTCCTAGAAAGGCGATTATCCACGTGCTTAGGTCTCCCTTTTTCGCTTTTGCGAGTGCATAGCCGAATAATACTGCCAAGATGAGGGTTAAAAGCCACATTGGCTATTCAGCCTCCACTTTAAGTTACGACGTTGATAGATGCTGTCTCTGGCTGCCAGAATCTTAGGCTTGGGTTGAGACATTCATAGTATTCGAAGAGCGTCATCGTTATTGTTCCGCTTGATGGAGAGCCTGTCTTTTGCAGGTAGATTTGGACATAGTGGGTTCCAGCTTGCCAGTCCGGGAAGATTATGTAGTAGCCGGACATGCCGTCGTCGCTGCTGTCGTCGTCCAAGTAGACGCCTGTCGGAGCGCCGTCAAGGTAGGCTTGGACTGCTGAAAGCCCCGTGTTTTGTGTTATGTAGAGTCTTCCAGCCTTGATTATCTTGTTTAATCCTGAGACGGTGATGCGTGCTTCAATGAGCCATTTGTTGTAGGCTGTAACGTTGATGTTTAGGGCTGAAATGTCATATGCACCGCTTGTTTCGTTGTAAGCGTAGATTGAGGTTGAAATGCTTGGAGTGGCTCTCTCAACCATGTGAACCATATATGGGTCTAGGTTGACTTTCCTCTCAGAGTCGTTGGTTCCAGGAACTGTTACTGTAAGCTTTACCGGATACTTCGTCTTGGTTGCAGCTTCGTCGGTAACGAGCAGGACGTAGGAGCCTGCGTCGAGCACTGTTGTCCATGCGCCTTCAGCGGAGTCATAAGAGCCGATGGCTACGGGGCTTTCTGTGAGGATGTAGGCAAACGGGTTTGTTCCTACCGTGTAGAACTTGGGGATTACATCGGAGGTTATCAGCGAACCTGTGGTGTCATCCATTATTTTGAATCTTACCGTCAAGTCTTCAGTATACTGGTATGTTGGTACAACGACCCTTGCTGGCCTGAAGTACTGCACTATCGTTGGCAGGTAGAAGATGAATGCGGCGAAGAGTATCGCGATTATTAAGGTGCCCAGCAGCTTCTTTTCATACCAGACTTCAGCGGACATTTTTCCTTTTTCCCTCTCTTCGGCAAAAGCTATCGTAAAAATCATATATAACTTGTTTGATTCCGAAAATTTCGAATTTTACTTAGGCGGAATTGAGGATTAGTCTGGCTTGATTGCGTATTTCAAGAATGTACTTTTGGACGGCATACAATATGCCTAGAACGCTTGATGGAAGCAACAGAAGCGACGATGCCAGCGGAGCAGTCGGGATTAAAACTAGACCGCTAAGCGCAAGACCAACCGTGAAGAACATGAGAAACATTGTTTTTCGCGGGTTAGGCTTTACGGCTGGGTTAATGTAATATTTTCTTCCGTATTTTCTTATGGCTGAAGATTTCGGGGTTTCAACCAGCAAAATGCCCTTTTCAACTAGGTTTTTCAATCTATATTCTATTGTTGAGGTTGGGGTTCCTATAGCCTTAGCGATTTGCGGCGTAGTCTTCCTGCTATTTCTTAGGAGGTACTCGATTATTTTCACGTCTAAGTTTTCACCTTTTTCGCTTGGCAAATACTATGACTCCTATAAGGGCGCATATAAGCAGGATTAAGGGCAGTCCGCTGAAGACCAGCAGCCAGCTTGGAAGCCAGCCTGAAAGTGTGTTCATCGTGTTTGTTAAGCCTTTTCCGAACAGCCAGAATATAAGCGGGGCGATTGGAAGCATCCAGCTTCCAAGAAGGTCTTTGCATGAAATTAGGATTATGTAGGCCCATATTCCGAGCAGGGCTGCGCCGTAAATGCAGAGGGTTGGGTCAGTTATCAAATACTCATCTATGGGAGCTAGGAAGAAGATTAGTCCTGTTGCACGATTAAAAAGAATGTTCTCGACGGATTCTCCGTTAGTTACGGCTTGAATCACATTGTAGATTGTTATGCCCCATGATGGGCTTAAAAGAAGAAGGTAAAGCCAGAGTTTGGTGAATATCTTGCTGAGCAGAAGCATGAAGCCTACCATGCCCAGAACAATCAGAGCGGTTAGACCTTGCGGACTTAACATTATTTTCCCCTTAGTTAATTCTTTCTTGAGAGTTAAATGTTTAGCGTCTTTTCTTTAGCAGTATTATGGCGGCTATTGCGATTACTGCCAGTATGATTATTATTGTGAGCCACTTGGTTGGTAACGGTGTGAATTGTATGGTTTGGGTTGCTGGGTCTGTTATGACTGGGTTTGTTATTTGCGTCTTGAATGTGTATGCGCCACATGCCATGAAGGGTACTGGTACTTTAACCGTTGTGGTTGTATTGGAGAATGCTGGCACATAGAATACTTGCTGGCCGTAGGCTATGGTGTGTCCCTGCAGGTCTAGAAGTTGCCATGTGAGCGTTACGTCCGTCTGTATTGATGTCGGGTTAACCACGGATATTTTTGCGATGAATTCATGTTCGATTAATGTGCAGACCATGCTTGGAACGTCTACTATTTTTACGTCGTAGGTTGGAGTGGTTGGAATTGAGGGTGGCCCCGGAGGAATTGTAGGCGGAGGAGAATATCCTTCCCAGAGGATTTCGATTAGGCTTCCAAAGGTCTTCACATATATCTGGTCGTTTGTGGTATCATAATACCAGCATTTTCCTCCGTAGCTGTCAAAGTCTTCCTTTGTGCTTTTCAGGTATACTGTGGAGCCGTCTATGTAGACGTTTAGCGGAAGTTTTCCGTCTATTCCCTTGACTACCGTTACTGAAGTTTCGCCTTCAGGTATTTCTTCGACTTTGAAGGTTAGCTTGGTTGGCGAGAAGGTTAGGGAGGTTATTATGTCTGTTGTATTTACGATGTATGGTTTGTCTTCAAGCTTGAACTGCTCGTTTGTATTGTAGAGTTCTAGGCTGTTGAAGCCGACTAGCACATAAACGTCTGGTGCTGACTGAACAAAGACTGTTAAGCCGTAGTTGTTGTCTGTTATGGAGGTTATGCGGTATCCATATTTGCCTATAGCCGAATGAGAGAGCGTGTCGTTTAGGCTGTAGGTTCCGCTCCAAACAGCATTATCGTATTCGTAGACTCCTTCAATTATGAATTGTGCTTCTTCTCCAACCTTTATTGTGTTATCTACCGCGCTGAATGCGGTAATGTTTACTCTGTCCCAAATGCACTCTATAGTGTTGGACTCAAAGACGGTTAGGCCATATTGCGTGTCTGTTATTGAGGAGACGGTAAATGCCCATTTTCCTACTGAGGTCTTGGTGGTTGTGTCGTTTAGGGTAACTGTTATATATGGAGTTGCATCGGCTCCGTCATAGGAGTAGGTTGCCGTGTAGCTCCAAGACATTTCTGAGCCTACGTCTATGCGGGCATCGCTTATTGAAAGGGCGATTTGGACTTTGTCCCATATGCATTCTATGGTGTTGCTTGTGAAGGCGGTCAGGCCGTACTGGCTATCAGTTATCGAGGAAACAGTAAAAGCCCATTTGCCGACTGTGCTTTTGGTGTCGGTGTCGTTTAGCGTTACTGCAACATAAGATGCTGCATCAGACCCATCATATTCGTAAGTTGCTGTGAAGCTCCAAAGCATGGTAGAGCCCACGTCTATTCTGGTGTCCGAGACTGATAGGGTGATTTGCACTCTATCCCAAATACATTCTACAGTATTTGAGGTGAATGCTGTTAGGCCGTATTGACTTTCGGTTATGCTGGATACTGTGAAAGCCCATTTTCCAACCGAAGTTTTTGTTGCGGTGTCGTTCAAAGAAACAGTTACATATGGAGTTGCTGTTTGGCCATCGTATTCATAGACGGCTGTAAAGCTCCATTGCATCGTGGAGCCAACGTCTATTCTTGAGTTTGAAAGAGACAAGGTTACGTTAACTCTGTCCCAGATGACGGTTACTGACTTGCCGTTCATGTTGACGGTGTTGAGGTTGCCCACGCTTCCACTCACGCTGTTATAGGTGACTGCCGTAACTGAAGGCCTCAAGTCTGTAGTTGTCCATGTTCCGCTTCCCTGATGTGTAAGAGTTAAGCCATTAAGCGTGAAGCTTCCGCTTGTGATGGCTGTATTGTCATATTCGTAAACAAGTTGAACGGTTAGCGTAACAGTCGCTCCCACATCAAGCCGAGTATCGTCAGCCGAGAGGCTGTCCACTTTAATTCTGTCAACTATAATGGCTCTTCCGCTTGAGTAAGGGCCTACAGCGCCATAGTTATCCCATGTTCTAACCCGCCAGTAGTATACCCCCACGTCTGAAGGCAACGTTCTCGTCGTGCTGGTGGAGCTTGAAGATACTTTTCCAGTGTCCAAGAAAATGCTGGTGAACCCGCTGTCGTAGGCTATCTGCAGTTGATATGCACTTTGCGTGTCCCCGCTGTCAGGGTCGCTGAAAGTCCAAGTGAAAGTCACGCTTTCGCTTGGGTCGTAACGTGCGCTGTCGGCTGGGCTGTCAAGTGTAGGGGCGTTGGGAGGATTATTTGGCACGTATTCAACATAAAGCGTCGGGTCAATTTGTCCGCCTCCCTCTTCAGCATAAATGTAGGAATAGGAATCTGTATTTTCAGCATCTGCCTGAATTCCTATTGCAAACCAATTTGAAGATAATTGGAGTTCAAGGTCTGAAGCTGCAGAGGAGCCTAAATCAACTTGGTCGACATCGGCAACTGGAAAGCCATCGGGGTCGGCGTATACCGTTCCTTCGCCAGCTTCAGAGTAAACCGTTGGGTCGCTTGAAGTTGACGGTCTGGCACCTTTCATTTCATGAATATGACAGTCAGGGCTGCCAATGTCACGTAGATATCCGTCATATTTGAAAACTACCTTAGTTACGTCAGCATTGTCGGGAATGCTTGAAACGTCCCACTCGACATAACCTCTGGCAACATAGAAATAATCTTGCGGATGTAGATATCCTCCTACTTCAATATAGCTATCTGTGTTTACTCGCTCATAAAGTCCACTATACCAATGTTTTATACATCCGTCTTCAACCGGGTTGCTTAATGTTGCAGTATCAGGGTCAACGGTTAAGCTTTCTCCCCTCGCTAAAGTCCAGTTTCCAAACACAAAGTTCGCTTTCAACCCCTGAGCGTGAACATCTATCTCAACAGGCTTCAAGCACTCGTTAGCCTTAACGTAAACCTCGCCGGTCGTCTCATTTACGCCATAATACATGCTCCACTGATTCTCAAAAATGCTTAGACTCCCATCTTCCTTGAGAAACTTGAACCATGGGCTGTCAATTGTTTTAGCCGATGTTATCACATTTTTGCCTTTGTCATGCTTCACCTTCGCCGCGACTATTCCAGCCCACTTCTGAATCACACGGAAGTCAGTTTCATAATCCAAAGCCGACTTGAACACGACCGTATGCTTCAAAGGAGCGCCTTCACGGAAAGTGTAGGCGACGTTGAGCCGTCCAGCCCAGCTGCTATACATCATCGTAACATTCACGCATCTCTCGTCCTTGTTTATTATATAGCCCTCGAAAGTGCTGTAGCTGCCAATCACAGCAACCCACTTTTTGGTCTTCGGGTTCCACTGCTGAACCTCCCACTGCTCCTGATAAAGCCTAACCTCAGTCATGTTCGGGTCGTAGAACATGGCGTAACTTTGATAGATACGTGCTCCAATCAAGCCAGACTGAACCTGAATATAGCCTTCAGACGCAAACTTATCCTCAAGAATGTAAGGCACATATCTCCCTTCAGCCTCAGACCAGACCCACATAGGCTCAGTCTGCCATTTATAAACTCCATCCTCATACTTGACGCTATAACAGTCTCCCCGAGCATACGTAGCGTTCACCTTAGCTTTCAAGTCTGTTATGCCAGCGTCGATAGGGTCGCCAGTCTGAGCCTCCACATCTACAATATTGTTAAAGCCGAAGAAGGTTGAAAGGAGAAGCAAAGCTAAACAGACAAGCGGGAAAATCAAAGTTAGTCTTTGTCTTCTCAAAGGCAAGCACCTTTAATATATACTGAGATTGAAAGGCATATTTATTTTAATCTGCCTTCTTTTTGATGAGCATTATTGCGCCGGCAACTGTTAATGCGGCTCCGGCTATTTGCAGGATGATTCCTCTGTTCGATGGCGGCGGCGCTTCATTATTTAGGGTTATTGACATCAACTGTAGTGTTCGTTGCTCCGTGATTATGTATCCGTCAAGTCTATATTCGCCTGGTCCTGGAAGCGTGTAGTTCGCCTGCCATGTGCCGTCCGGCTGCTTCTGGAATTTTCCAAGCACCGCAGTTTCGGCGAGTTCTTGGCTTGTAATTATGCCTATCAGCGTATCGCCCATGTAGACTTCAACGTTAACGTGTTTAATGTATTCCGCATATTTTGTCGGTACGAAAGTTATGGTTATTTCAGGTGAAGTCACAAAGATTACAGTGTCAGTGTAGGCTTCCTGCCCGTTTATCGTGAAGTAGCCTTCTGGAACTGGAAGCGGCTCTATCGGTATGAATTTGACCCATGAAATGGCCGTGCATGTTCTTCCTTTACCGTCTGTTACGTAGAATTCAATCGTGTAGTTCGTGTAGTATTGTAGTGGCGACGCTATGTTGAATTCTACCCAGAAGTTGTACCAGTCGTATGCTGGATAGTCGATGGGCGCATACTTGAGGTACATGGGATATTCTATGTCCAAATCGACAAACCTCACCTTGACTGAGGTTATTGGAACTCCATTCTCGCTTATTGGAAGGCAAATCAAGTAGTATTTGCCAGTACGCGGGCTCACGTAGTCGATTTCGCCTTTGCTGTAGTAGCCCTCTGGAATCCATGGGTAGCTGGGCGGAACAGCCACTGAAAGAGGAAACAGCATCGGCGCAGCCATCAGCATAGCCCCAATCAGAATCAACAGCCACGGAAGCAGATTTCCATCTTTCATATCATCACCAACTCATTTTTAGTTTATTCTTTGCAGAAAAGTTTAACCGTGAAAAAATTAAGGTTTCGCGAAGGCGTAGGCTAGAAAGGCACAGAAGGCAATGTAAAGCGTGTATATGAAGAAGGCTACGCTGTCGTGGAAGGTTTGCCATCCGGCGGATTGCACAAGCGAAGCATAGTAGCAGTTTGCAAGGTAGAGGGTTACGCCCATTCTGACAATGTTTACGGCTGTTCCAACGATAAACGTTAAAATTAGCATTATGAGGATTCCGAGCTTTGTGGGAGCGTAGCCCTTCAGCGCAAGAACAAGCGTGATTACAAGTGTTGCGGCTACTGCGACCAGCGCTGTGGTTGTGAAGTCTATGCAGGAGTGGGCGATGTTTACTTTTTCTCCGTTAGAAAGGGTTATTACGGTTCCGTTAAGCGTCATTCCTGAGGCTCCAAGCGTTTCAGCTAGGCTGAAGCTTGCACATGCGAATGTTTCGCGTAGGCTGTCAAGCCAAACAAAATAATTTACGCCTAGAATTGGCAACATGCAAAGAAACATCACAGTCAAAGCAATTAGAACTATTGCGGTTGACCTCAAATTTGTGGCACCACAGAAAGGTATCCTCCAAGAAAAATTTAAAGTTTTGGCTTATACAGTAGATTAGGCAAACTAAGAAATTTGAGGATGATGGCTGGTTTAGCTCCTCTTTATTAGCGTGTAGCCTATCGCTGCTACAGCGACGATTATGACCAGCAGCATTATTGCTTGAACGTTGATTGCTGGCTGTATGGTTACTTCTGGCGATGGAGGCGGCGCTATTTCTTCTTCAGGCGCTGTAGGAGGAGCTGGCGCTCCATGAGGGTTGAACTCGTAGATTTCTATTGTGTGGGTTGAGAGGCTTACCGTCACATTTAGCAGACCATTTGACCATGTGTAGTTGCTTGCTGGAAGTGTCTGCTGGTCAACGTAGATTCCGAAGGGAGAGCGGCTTATTCTTACCGTGAAGGTTTTTGTTCCTGAGCCTGAAACTATGAAGGTTAGCTTGTTTATTCCGCCTTGGAAGCTTATTGAGGTTACATTTACGCCTGAAGGTGCACCGCAGAGGTAGACTAGCGGCAGATACATGTTAACTTGCGTCTGGTTGCTGACTAGGTTGGTCACGTTGAAGGCGATTTGTGACGGCGCGACTGTGACGGGGCTTCCGCTGACTGATGCGGCTACTGCCTGTCCAATATTTGTTATGAGGGGATAGTTGGGGGTAACATAGTATACTGTGAAGTTGTGGTCAGTCACGCCTGAAGGCGCCGTTAGAGTGAATGTTTCTGTGTGATTGAAAACTCTGGAGACTCCATGCTGGATTTCTTCGTCGGTTGCAGTCCAGCTTCCAACGGATATTGGAAGGCTATATGTAATGTCTACTTTGAAGTAGTCGATTGTCAAGGTGAAGTCGGTGTCGGTGTCATTGCAGTAGATTCTGAACATGAGTGTGTTGTTGTTTGAAGCGTCAATGTAGAGGTCGGCAAAGTTTGAGAGTGCACCTATATTATAGTTCTCTGTTCGTTCCGTTGTATAGTTGAGGTAGTGTCCAAGCCATTTCCATGTTCCGCCAGTAAAGTTGTATATGTAAATGTCGGCTGCCGTATCGCAGTAGTCAGACACGTTTCCATAGACGGTTACCCAAGCGTCCGTAATCCAAGAAGCGTTTGTTATGTAGTGGTTGCCTAACGTAACGTTTAACGTGAAATCAATGTAGAAGGGGCCTCCGACAGTAGCGTTTGTAGCGTCTACAATGTAGTAGTCGTCATCGTCCGCGTAGGTTTTGTTCAGAGGCGTAGAAATCGGCTCGGCATGGACTGTGCTGTTAGCGTCTGCACCTAAAACCTGCGTTACGTTAACCGTGCAGGTAGGCGAGGAATACGTTGCGTTTCTAATGAAGCCGTTGAAGCTCCAGCCAAGCCGGGTATCAGAAGGGGTTCCAGAGGGAATTGCAATTGGTTTTACGGCTATGTAGCCTACTGGCCGGGTCGAGGCTGAAGCGTCAGCCAAGCCAACAAACATTCCTAGAACCAACGGAATAGCCAAAGCAAGTATGCACATTAGCCTTTTCATTTTAGCTCACTGACTATAAGTGAACAAAGAAATTAAATAAGTTTAACCGTGAAAAATTTAAGGTTTTTGGAGAGAAGGTTAAATAGTCGCTATGTTGCTCTAAACTGTGGTAGCGACATTTCGGGCAGACAGCCCACATTTTACTCAAGCCTCCAAGGCACATGCGCCCAATATAATCTTCCGTCTGTTTTTATAAGGTTATTTTGTTTTAGAAAACTTATGGCTCCGTTGAATGTTCCTGAAGTTGTTTTGTAGCCTAGCTGGATTCCGATTTGAGCTTTCGTATATTTTGCTCCAAGGTTGTCTAAGAGGAACTTGTAGATTCTTCTAGCGCATTTGCTTGGCATTTTAGGTGCCCATGTTTGATATAGGCGTTCCACGAGCTCCCCTTGTTGGTACGGTTCAAGCTTAAGTTTGGAGGGGGTGCCTCTTTCCGCGAGGCTTAAAATATACTCTAATTTTTGAATTATGTCTGGAATTGTCTTGGTTATTTCTTGTATGATTACAGAGTGGTTGACTTGTGTCGGTTGTAGCGGCTCTATCTTTATTTTTCCTGCTACTTCTAGTGCTGTTTGTAGCTTTTCTATTTCTTTGTTTTGCTCTTGGAGTTGCTGTTCTAGCTGTTTAATTCTTCTTTTTGCTTTTTCAAGTTCGGACTCTTCTTTCTGCTGCTTTTCTAGGGCTTCTTTGATTGTTTTTGCCAGCGAGTTTAGGGTTAGTTTCGTTGTTGGTTTAGGTTGCACCGTATAGGTTAGCTTAGGCGTTTCGGCGCCATGCGGCGTTTTCCGCGGTTCTGTTACTTTTATGAATTTTGCCTCTTTCTCGTAGATTACAAGCCATTTTCCCGTTTTCAAGTCCAGAAGGTCTTTGGCAGAGTATATTGCAGCTTTTGAATATTCGCCTTTTTGCCGATAGTATTTGAAGCATTCACGCTCTATGTAACCTATGTCTTGCGGACTGAATTTTCCATAGAAAGTTAGGTTTGCCAGTTGGCGAATTGTAAAGTTAACCTCTTGAGGTCTGGGGGACAGAGCAATAGTGCTCACGTTAAGTTTTCTTCCTTGCAGGAAGCAGTCTTTAAAAGCCTTAATCATTCTTCCATATATCCATGGCGGGGCCTGTCGGCCGCGCGTACTTAAAGGACAATATTCTTGGGCTTCCTCGACGATTAGAAGAACTGGTCGTTTATGAAGTTCTTGAAGTTTGAGCACATGTTTAATGAAGGCAACTGTAAACTTGATTAATTTCTCCTCTTCCTCCACGTCTTCAGTATAGAAAATCATTGATATTCCGTCTTCGACAAGGGCTTTCGCATAGACTTTAGGAGCTACGGGAAGAAAATCAGCATCTCTGCTATAAGGACCGCCGAAAACAACAACTTCATACTTTTCCTTTAAAGTATGATACTCCGCGCGGGGTTCAAACACGCATATTGTGCCGCCTTGGTCGAGCCACTGCTCCGCCAGCAACGCCGCAGTCCAACTTTTCCCTGAACCTGGACCTCCGAAAATACATACGCGTAAGCCTTCAACATTCCATGGAGAAACTTCGGAATCAATAACAAAATCGCCACCCAACCTCAACTTCATCCTCATGTTCCTCCTCTATTTTTATTTCGCGCAATAGTCTAAGTTTTGCCCTATAAAAGACTTTTAAGGCATAAAAATATCCTTTATCATAGTTTGCTCTTAGAGGTTTTGTTGACTCTATGTCAAATATTTTGATTGCGTTTTTTATCTTTTCTGGAGTTTGAACTGTTCCATGAAAGGTGTTGGACTCCTTTGTTTCTAGGTAGATTCCGTTGAGTGCATGTAGATAGCCTGCATACCATTCCGTTTTTGGTAATACTTCACACATCAATTCAAGCAGTTTGCGTGCCGTTGAGCGGTTTCCGGACTGGATTGCTTGAGCGAATCGTGCGGTTAGCAAGTTTGCTTTATTAAGCATCTTGGGGGGACATTCTTCTTCCTTCTCGTTTGGAACATATTCCAGTATGAGTCTGTCTAACTTCGAGAGGTTTTGAGGGGAGTTTCTCTTTTCATCTTCTTCGTGAACCACTACTACATCAGCGGAAAGAACGACAAGTTTTCGGTGCGCATTTCTGTCTGAGGGAAAACCTGACCAGTAGTAGTCTATGAGACCTTCCTTATGGAGTTCTTTTAAGTCCCTGTGCAAGTCTGAAATGCTTTTGTAACGAGCCTTTCGCATTAAATATCCTATCGAAAGCGATTTTCTAGAGCTTTTTGCCAGAAACTTTAGAATTTCGAAGAGCCTTTCCTTCAAAGCTTATACTTCCTCTCCGGATACAGAACTTTACGATATTTTTTCACCGACTCCAGAAATTTTTTGGCTTTGGCAACCTTTCGTCTAACCCTAGTTTTGAGGTTAGCAACCGTCTTTGGGGAAATTCCTAGGCGTACTGCAACAACTGTATCGTCGGCACACAGCAAACATAACTCAAGAACTTCTTTTTCTCTTTTACTTAGATTGCACATGTAGGACACCCCTTAATTTTTATGATTACTTCTCATTAGAAAATCTAGGGAAAGAACTAATAAGCGTTCCGATTTGTGGGATATTCATCATTATTTTTTATACTTAGAACGGGGAATTAAAACTATTTTAACGTAGGGCCTTCTAGGAAAGTTTGTCTCTTCTTGTAGCCATGCCTCGGCACATTTTTTGCACAACATCTGCTCCTTAAGATGTTTCAGAATAAGAGTTGGCGAAGTTATTGGCTGACCGCACCTGCTACACCTTAAAGTCTCTTTCTCACTCACCATACAACAACCACGCACACACTTTCACATTATGTTACCATAAGGTTTTCTATTTTTGGCTAGCGTCTGAAAGAAAAAGGGGGTGTGAATAGGAATTTTATGTTGTTCACTCGTGGCTGAATTTGATTTGTGCCTCTCCAGTAATCTCTGACTCTGTTGATTTTGCTGTGGCTGAGATTTCAAGGTAGACGTTGTATTCTCCCTCAGGCACTGTTTGCGTACAGCTTGGGCTGCCTATGCTTAGCTGGAAGGTTATTATGTCAACGTTATAGTCTGTCCATTCTCCAAATCCCGCGCCCGTGTGTATGAGTATGCGAAGACCATATGCAGGGTTGTATTCTATGCATTCCAGCGGTATTGTGAACTCGTAGTGTGTAACTCCATCGGTTCTGCTCTCTACTGCCATGAAGCCCTCGCAGTCCCAATCATTATCCTCAAAGTCATCATCGTATGCGCTGGGAGTTGACCAGCCAGTGTAAGGGTCTCCTAGGTCTTCCCTCAGCCATTTGCCGAGATACCAGCCGCCGAATATCCCATCGTTAACGGCTGGGTCGACTATCATGTAGTCTGCTCGTATGTCGGTGCCCGTGTCTCCGTAGTCATATATTGTTCCGCCTTCCTTTGTGTCAATATACACCAACAGGAATGTTTCTTCAGTTTCCTCGATGTCAAATTCCAGCTTGGCAACTGGTTGAACCAGCGTTACGGTCGCCGTGAAAGCTGAGAAGCCGTTTAGGTCGCC
>Ga0180301_10000802_pt1 | contig 24520 bp, 21 predicted proteins | sample GuaBasSediGuay16_FD_121797 | JGI IMG/M metagenome (GOLD analysis project Ga0180301, IMG submission 121797) | Subseafloor sediment microbial communities from Guaymas Basin, Gulf of California, Mexico - Guay16, Core 4569-2, 12-15 cm | ecosystem: Environmental > Aquatic > Marine > Hydrothermal...
GTCCTGATTCAGTGCTGATTCCAGCCCAGGTAAAGACAACGAGATTTCTGGATTCATACAGCCATTCAGAAAGGATTTGAATTCTTTTTTCAAGATCTTCTTTCATGACAAATATTTAGATATTTATATAATACTCCTTTTTTAATCCCTCCTTTTGAAATTTTGAGGCTTAAAAGTCTAATGGCTTACAGATGATTTCTTTGACTTTTATGTCAAAGAAATTTTGGGTATGCGCTGGTTTCAGTAGAAGCGCTGTATCAACTCCGGCTGCTGTTCCACCAATTGAGATAACATCCTCATCTGTTCTGATTAATCCTGCATCTGTGGCCATTAAGGCCATCTCAATGGCAACCTTTGTTCCCTGCCCAAATGTTCGTAAAGTATAGGCAATAGCCTCATCTATTTGATAGGTGCCAGTTTTGTTCCTGAATGCCCTTCCTACGCCGCCAAATGCATGTTGGGCTGTTAAAACAACAGCCCCCATTTCCAGAAGGAGTTTTCTATCTTTTTCTGCGAGTTCTTGATGGTCTGGTTTTTTAAAACCTGTTACATGCGTTACAATTATGAGAGAAAAAGTATGACCGAATAGATCAACGGCCTTGAAGGCGGTTTTGCCTGTACAACTTGAGACCAAAATCTTCTTGATTTTTAATATGTTGGCCCTTTCAAGAGCAGCTTCAAGGGTTGCCTCTGTATTATCTGGGCCAGGATTTGGAAAATAACGGCAGTTTACAACCTCAAAGGTATTATCCTTTTTTAATCCTTTTAATTCTCTTTCCTTATCCACTTTATCCTCCTTAGTTAGAAAAGATTTAACAGCCTCCTGACCTTTTTCCACCAAAAGATGATTTATGTCCCTGAACTCCATTGGTAGTGTCACAATGTTGGCCTTTGGGAGTATTTCAAGGATATTTTTTGCAGCCAACTCGCTATCTTTGCTATTTTTAAAGCAGATTGTTGTGTTTATATCGGAAAATAACTGTAGTTGTTTAAATCCTGTCATGCTGGGCAGGGAAACACCTCCTAGATCTGTGCTTAATAGGTCAAGTATGCCAGATGTAATAATTACATCTCTAAAATTTTTTTCAAGGTTAAAAAGCCCTGTTTCAAGGTCACTACCTTCATGAAAGTATTCTTGGCCTTCTTTTACTATCTGACCATTTATTTCGAGGGACTCTGTTGCCAGATATTGAATGCCCACAATCAGAAAACCGCGCACTAAAGGAAAGGCAAGCGCCTTTCTCTCAGGGGAGTAACCGACCAGTTTTTTAGGGAGAAGTTCATTATAAATAATCCCTTTATTTATTTTTTTCTTATCATGTAAATAGCTAACGGCCTTTTCCGCAGCTTGTTTGTTTTGAAGCATTTGATTAAATAGTTGATCAAAGTTTATTCTGAGTCCCATTTCATTTTTTCCCATTATATTTTTCCTCAATGTGTCTATACTGGGTGACAGGCTCACGGGGAGCAAGTTTTTCCAGCCATTTATCATAGTCGTGATGTAGCCCGGATTCATCGTCATTTATGAATACACTGGCTGTTATATGCATGGCATTGCAGAGAATAAGGCCCTCCTTAATTTTGCTTTCTTTCAGGCACTCGTTTATGTGGGGGGTAATATTAACAAATCCCCTCCTCGTGGGCACCTCAAACCAGAGTTCTTTTCTATAACTTTTCATAGATAGCTCCTGTGTAATGTCGCCGATATGTGACATTCTCTGTAATTTTAAAGAAATTATTTACCTTTTGTACCTAACCTGTCTCTTAATTGCTCTGTCAAATGAAGATAATATTTTAATCATTGCAGGTTTAAGGATTGCATTATTGTTCTGGAGAAAGGGAAAACTAATATTACCGGTTGTAGTTTTGAAAACTGTAAATTACTCCTTAAAGGCAATGCCTATACTGTTGGAAAAATAATAAAGCTATTTACCGGGAAAAATCCTTTAAAGGTGTTGGACCTTGATGAGACATTGTTTGAGAATACTACGCCAAAAAAAGACTAAGCTCCTATTGTTTTTCTGTATCGTAAACAATTTTTATTATTGTTATTATGATCTAACAAAGATAGATACTCTATGTTCCTGTAAGCCTTTTCTCTAGCACCCTCCAGTGTTGCATCGCCAGCAATTATATGCAGCACTCTTCCACCGTCTGTGACAAGGCCTCTTTCTGAATCCTCCCTTACGCCTGAAAAATAAATGGCAATTCCCTTTTCAATATTATCCAATCCTTCTACCACATGTCCCTTCCCATAGCGGCCCGGATATCCTTTGTTCCATCCCTTATTCGCCTTTGAACGGCCTTCCATAGCAACTATATCCACATAATACTGGTTATTCCAGACAGGATGAATTTGATCCAAATTTCCTTCCCACACTGCCATACCTATCTCGAAGAGATCCGTGCTTAGTTTTCTTGAAAGCACTTCCCACTCCGGATCGCCATGCCTTACATTAATTTCAAATACATCCAGCTGGTTGTAAGGATCAAGATTCAGTCCGAAGTATAAAACACCTTTATAATTCCATCCTAAACCTAAATCGCCCCTGTTGTAAATTGCATTTACTGTAGGGTTTACAATCTCTTTTATAATTCTGTTTACAAGCCATGGGGTCACAAGTTTATGGGGCGCATAACATCCTGTGCCACCGGTATTGAGATTTCCACCAAACTCAGCAATTGATTTCTCATCATTCTCGTCAAAGGCCTGTTTGTAGTCCTGAACAAACATTTTTAAAGGAAGCGCATGTTCACCATCCAGGTAGACATAAAAGGAGATTTCAGTGCCATATTTTCTTTCTTCTATAACAACCTTATCACCTGATTTTCCAAATATTTTTTCCACCATTATTTTGTCAATTGCATTCTCGGCCTGGATAACATCGTCACACCCTATGGCGCCCTTTCCCGCTGCAAGGCCATTTGCCTTTACAAAGACCTGATAACCTATATTTCTGACATATTTTTTTGCCTCTTCCGGGTTATCAAAAACCCTATATTCTGGCTTACCTATACCTATTTCCTTTAAAATATTGTCAGTAAATGCCCTGTCACTCTCTAATCTAACATATTCCTTCTTTGGCCCAATTGTTCTTATTCCGTTTTCATTCAAGATATTCACCAAACCCTCCTCAAGAGGGTTTTCTGAGCCTATATCGACCAAATCAACGTTATTTTCCAGGCAAAATTTCGTCACCTCATTAAAGTCTCTTATATCCATACATTCTATCAATTTTCTCTTTCCCTTCAGTGTGTAAGGCACCCCAGCATTGCCGGGGAAAAAATAGACCTTTTCAACATACTGACTGTCTCCATATTTATCAGCAAGTGAGTGGTCTCTACCTCCGGAGCCATATACAAGAACTTTCATGCTTTCCTCCTTAAACGGTGATAAAAAGACCTTGACATATATGTGGGCATGGGGTGGGTGAAAAAGTTTGATTGGCAGAGTATATTGAGATTGTTAAAGTATGTCAACATCAATTGGGTAATTAAAGGATCGGTTTAGGCTTGTCTTTTTCTTATATTTTGTTATACTTTTGCAAATTTTTAGGCAAACACTAGTTACATATTATTTACCAATTCTATTAAAATGAAGATTGGAGTTATTTCAGATACCCACCTAAAAGAGGCGAATTCTCGCCTTATTAATATATATACAAACTATTTCTCTGATGTGGATATGATTATCCATACCGGAGATCTTATTTCTGAAGGAATAGTCGATTTTTTAAGCCAGAAGCCACTTCATATAGTTCATGGAAATATGGACAACTTTGAAATAAAAAAGAAATTTCCTAAAAAAAAGATATTAGAGGTAAGCGGTTTCCGTTTGGGATTAATACATGGATGGGGCTCCCCTTTTGGAATAGAAAAGAGGATAAGGCCAGAGTTTACTAATGTCCATGCCATTATTTATGGCCATTCTCACAAATCGGCTAACCATATTGATAAAGGAGTTATTTTTTTTAATCCAGGAACCGCCACCGGTTTCAGCATGAGTGGATGCCATTCGATCGGAATTTTGGATATAACTGATAAAATAAATGGCGCTATAATTCCAGTTTGAGGTTATAAGATGAAAATTCTTTGGGCGCCCTGGAGAATGGAATATGTAAGCTCCGATAATAAAGGGGAGTGCATATTTTGTCCAGGCGAAGACAGAAGTAGAGATGAACAAAGGTTAATTTTGTGTATTGGGAACTTAAGCATTATCCTTATGAACAGGTTTCCTTATATAAATGGACATCTTTTAATCGCCCCTTTGAGGCACGTCTCGAGTTTAGATGCGCTATCATCGGAGGAAAAGCTTGACCTCATCACACAAGTTGAAAAGTCTATTGGCGTTTTAAAAGAGGCATTAAGGCCAGAAGGATTTAATGTGGGTTTAAATCTGGGAAAGATAGCAGGGGCCGGTGTTGAGGATCATATCCATTTTCATATTGTTCCTCGATGGATAGGAGATACTAATTACATGACTGTATTTGGAGAAGTGAGGGTAATTCCAGAGCATATTCAGGAGACATATCGAAAATTGTTACCTTTTTTCAAATAATTTTAGATAGGATAAAACATTCATTAAATCTTTAAAGGAGGATTGCATGAAACATATAAAGGCTATTATAGCTATATTATTGATGTTACTGGCCGTGGTACTTATTGTTGAAAATCTTGCGCAGTTATCTCAGAAATTGACTCTTCAGGTTGACCTTTATTTTTGGGAATGGAAAACTGAACCAATGTCATTTTATTTTGTTATTATAATTGTCTTTCTACTCGGCATCCTCATAGCTAGCTTTTACGGTATATTTGAACGTTTCAAATTGAAGAAGGAAATAAAGATTATTTCCAAAGAGAAGAGAGAAAAAGACAAAGAACTGAATTCATTGAGAAACCTGCCTATTGTTGAAAGTAAGATAGCAGATATGGAATTGTCAGAAAAAAATCAGGATTAGGATTTAAACATTAGTTTAAAATTGAGTTGTATTGAGTATGGGGGAAGAAATCGGAAATGTATTTTTTGGCAATTTTGATATTAGATTTGGCGTCTGGTTAATCATTGCCTTTGTATGTGGTCTCCTTATAGATAGGTTTATTAGATCAAGACATGCTGAAAGGCTTAGAAAAAAACTGGATAGGGGAGATAAGGCTTTCTTTCAGGGCATTCAGCATATACTTTCCAATGAGCCAGATCAGGCTATCGAACAGTTCACAAAGTCGGTTAAGATTAATTCAGATACTATCGAGACATATGTCGCCTTGGGCCATCTCTATAGATCAAAAGGGGATATCGAGAGGGCTATCAGGATACGCCAGGGAATAATCTTAAGACCTAATCTGGACAAAGAGATAAGATTGAGGGCAATATTTGATCTGGGATTAGATTACAGGAAAGGTGGATTTTTAAATCGGGCTATATCGGCGTTTCATGAGGTTCTTGAGGATGATCCAAACAATGTCGAAGCCCTTGAGCAGATCGAGCGAATTTATGAGGATATGTACGATTGGGAAAAGGCCTTTAAAACGAGGGTGTCTATCTCAAAACTCGTAAAGGGTGATCATCGGCATATACTTGCCCACCAAAAAACAGAGCTTGGGAAGATACAGGAAAAGAATGGTGATAGAGCAAGGGCTGAGAAATCCTATAAAAAGGCTATCTCTATCTTTGATAAATGCGTTGACACCTATCTTCATTTGGGTGATCTCTATTTTAATCAGCAGGACCATAAAAAAGCTTTATCTACATGGAAGAAAGTAGTTGACGTGGCGCCTCAGTTTACTTTTCTTGCCTACAAAAGGTTAGAGAAGGCCTATTCAACGATGAGGAATCTAAAGGGCGTAGAGGATTTTTTACGAGATACCGCCAGAAAGAATTCTGATAGCTTTACAAATTTAGCCTTAGCCAGGTATCTCTATAATAAAGGGGAGACAGATTCTGCTTTGAATAAACTGAATCAGAGCATTAAATCAGCCCCTTCCTTTTTAAATGCCAGAAAATTTATAGGGGAGATACTTTTAAAAGAAGGCAGAAATGAAGAGGCATTAGAAGCCTATAAAGATCTCCTATTCATATTAGATTTTCCTTATTTAAAGTTCCAATGTAGCAATTGTGGATACAGACCGGATGAACTTGTTTGGAAGTGCCCTCAGTGCTTGAAATGGGATTCGATAGATATTATAAAACCATCTCCTTCTGACTTACCTAATGGCAATGTATCTTCTTAAATATTTCCCTTCTTTGATTTTAATACCTTTCTACTCTACAGGTAAAAAGGTTCTTATATGATACGCAGATTGCCAGGTAGAAAATATGCGCTGATATTTCTCTTTTTACCCCTATTCCTTGCCCTCTCTTTCAATGCCTTTCATCCAGTTGCTATCGCAAAATCCAATTCTGCCAAAATTCTTTTACACAAGGCAAAGGCGTGCGCAAAAACACTTTATCAATCTAAAGCTAAAAAGAAATACAGACATAATTGGGAAAGATGCATCAAGAGGTATGAAAAGACTTATAAGACATTTCCAGGAACAGATGAGGCAGCGCGGGCTATGTTCGCTGCTTGTAAATTATGGACTAATCTCTATGGCTATTCAGGGAGGAATTCTGATATTGACGCGGCCGTATCACTCTATCGAGAATTGGTAGAGAAATACCCAACACATAGATTAGCTGATGATGCCCAATATAGATTGGGTGAGATCTTTTATAGGTATAAAAAGGATTCAAGGCAGGCCTATGTTGAATTTTTAAAGGTAGAGATAAAATTTCCGAAGGGAGATGCAAGGGTTAAAGCATCTAAGATGATGGATAAGCTGGAACGTCTCTTAGGCAAGAAAAGGTTGGCAAAAGGAAGTGTCAGTGGAATCAAGTCCAAGAAAAAGAAATTAATCGCAATAAAGGATATCAGGCATTGGTCTACCCCAACTTACACAAGGGTGGTTGTCGACTTGGAGAACCCGGTCAAATACAAGAAACATCTGTTAAAGAAGGACCCGGACCTTAGTAAGCCAAGACGCCTTTTTTTAGATCTACAAAATTCATGCATCAGCAAGGAGATAGAAAGTTCTATACTCATTAAAGACGGACTGTTAAGAAGGGCACGGGCTGCTCAACACGACAAAAAAACTGTCAGGGTTGTCCTCGATATTGATAATATGAAAGCATATAGGGTTTTTCACCTTTATGATCCCTTTCGGATTGTGGTTGATGTGCAAGGCAAGGAGCCGAAGGTAAAGCCTGTAAAAACAGTGGTTGCTCAAAGGAGTAAGAAAGAAAAAGCAACAAAAAAACGCAAAAAAGAAGGCATATCCTTAGCCAAACAGTTAGGATTAGGAGTAAAGAAGATTGTAATTGATGCAGGCCATGGCGGAAAAGATCCGGGCGCTATTGGAAGAAATGGCCTAAGAGAAAAAGATGTTGTGCTTAAACTTGCAAATTTAGTGGCAGAAAAGGTGAGAAGAGATCTTCATTGTCAGGCTATTTTAACCCGAAAAAGTGATGCATTCTTGCCTTTGGAAAAAAGAACTGCAATTGCCAATATGAAAAAGGCAGATCTATTTATCTCCCTTCACGCAAATGCCCATAAGAATACCAGATGCCAGGGGTTAGAGACCTATATCTTGAATATAGCCTTAGATGAAGAGAGCATGAATGTGGCTGCAAGAGAAAATGCTACCTCTACAAAAAATATAAGCGATCTCCAGATGATTCTGAATGACCTTATGCTCAACACAAAGATAAATGAGTCGAGTAGACTGGCAAAATTTGTGCACAATGGTTTGGTAAAGGAGCTGCGGAAAAGATACAAGATAGTTAAAAACAGGGGTGTACGGCAGGCGCCATTTTATGTCTTGATTGGCGCTGAGATGCCCGCAATTCTGGTAGAGCTAGGTTACATTACAAATTCGATAGAAAATAGACGCCTTAAAAGTGAGACATACCTCAAGAGGGCAGCTTCAGGTATAGTGAAGGGCATTGATTTATACATCAAGGATATGGAGTTGGCCTATAAAGGTGGATAAGGTTTTAATTCTGTAGCCATTTTAGATAGGCATCTATAAACATATTAATGTCACCATTCATCACCCTATCAACATCTCCAACTTCAAGGTTTGTCCTGTGATCTTTTACTAATCGGTAAGGATTGAATGTATATGACCTTATTTGATTACCCCATGCTATCTCTTTCTGGGATTGGTGTCTGAGATCTTTTTCTTTGCTTTTTTTCTCTTTTTCCAATGCATAGAGGCGTGCTTTAAGAATTTTTAGCGCCAGGTCTCTGTTTCGGTGCTGAGATTTTTCGTTTTGGCACTGGACAACTATATTGGTTGGTAAGTGGGTAATCCTTACGGCAGAGCTGGTCTTATTAACATGCTGTCCGCCTGGGCCACTAGCCCTGAAGGTTTCTATCCTTAGATCCTTCTCGTTAATATCTATTTTTATGTCATCTTCAATCTCTGGCAAAATAGATACCGATGCAAATGATGTATGCCTTCGACTACTGGCATCAAAAGGAGAGATTCGGACCATGCGGTGAATGCCATGTTCCGATTTAAGGTAACCATATGCATGAGGGCCATTTACAGTGAAGGTAACATTTTTTATACCTGCCTCATCTCCTGCCAGGTGATCAACAATCTTAGTCTGCATCTTTCTGGCCTCTGCCCATTTGAGATACATCCTGAATAACATTTCAACCCAATCTTGAGCCTCTGTTCCTCCTGCGCCTGCATTTATGGCTACAATTGCATTTCTTTTATCATCTTTATCAGTGAAAAGGATCTGAAGTTCGTGTCTTTTTATCTCTTTTTCCAGCTCAGAAAGGTCGGCGCTTGCCTCTGAAATTATTTTCTCATCATTTTCTTCCTGGGCTAACTTGGTCAGGATGTCAAGCTCTTCTAACTCATTTTTGTATCTGTGCCATTCCTCTAATTGGTTACTTAGCAACCCTCTTTCCTGGCTCAGTTCGTTTGCTTCATGCTGGTTGTTTTGCCAGGTATCAGTTTTAGATAATATTTTTTCTATTTTTTTTAGCCTTTTTTCACGATCAGTTAAGTCAAAGATGCTCCCAAATATCATCTAATTTCCTATTCAGGGTATCTATTTTTTCTGTTATCTCTGTATAATTCATAATTTTATCTCCTTATTATTACTATCCAAAGAAATTTAATAATTGTCGCAATTGTTAATAGTATAGCAAAAATATTGCCTAATTGTGAATAGAATGTTTTTTTGTGTGCTAATTTTATCTTCTTTTGCAAGATTTCCCTCGCAAAGAGCTTACTTTTATCTACTATCTTCCCATTTGCAAGAATAAAGGCGCTTATCCCGGTATTCGCAGCCCGTGCCATAGGTAAACGGTTTTCTACGCACCTAAAAACAGCCATGCTCAGGTGTTGATAAGGGGCGCTTGTGCGGCCAAACCATGCGTCATTAGTAAGGTTTACTAAAAGCTCAGCTCCCTGGGCAGCGAATCTTCGAGGGATATCGGGAAAGATAGTCTCAAAACAGATTAATGCCCCTATTTTAAGACCTGGAGAATATATAGGTTCTGCTTTCTTACCAGTGGAGAAGTCTCCCGCTGCTGTAACTAAGCGATGCACAAATGGGATGCATTTTTTAAGCGGTACATATTCACCAAAGGGGACAAGATGAACCTTGTCATAATAATCAAATACCCTACTTTTAGATATCATATATGCCCTGTTGTAATAGAGAATGCTGTCTTTATCTTTTACATATGCAGGGGAACCAAACAGAATATTTGCATTGGTTATCCTGGCAACTTCGAATACTTCCTTAGAAAAATGAGATGCGTCTTGAAAAAAAAATGGAAGCGCAGTTTCAGGCCAGATGATGAGCTGAGGTTTAAAGTCTGCTGATTCTAAGGATAGCTTCTTATAAATAGACAATGTCTCTTCTTGAAAATCAGAGTCCCATTTTAAAGACTGATCGATATTTCCCTGGACAATCATTACCCTTAGTTCTTTTCCTTTGACGTTATTGTCTGCTTTTTCTTTCAAACGACTGTAGCCATATACAAGTACACATCCTACAAGGAAAAAGGTGAAAATTGCATCAATTCCTATTATCCGCAAGGGGTGTCCGTTGTGTTTGTTATGATCATAACCCTTGACTTCTGACTTGTCTCCTATAGCGTAAGTCGATGCTTTTTTCTTAATCATGAGAGAAGCTACATTATATAGGGCAAAATTTACCAGAACGATAATAAATGATATGCCATAGACACCGGCAATGTCTGATATCTGTATTAGTGGCAACCTGGAATATTGGCTGTATCCTAAAAGGCACCAGGGGAAACCGGTCATAATATAAGATCTCGCATATTCAAGTGCGACCCAGATGCACGCTCCCCAAAATGGTGATAGCCTATTGTTTTTAAAATTAGCCACGATAAGTGCAAAAAGGGCGATATAGAAAGCAAGATAGAATGAAAGAAGCAATAATGCTGAAAGGCTTAAGATAAGGTTAATATTGCCGTAGCGGGAAAGTACATTAACTATCCAATAAATAAGGGTTAGGTAGTGGAAAAGACCAACAAAAAGCCCTATCTTAAATGCATCTGATAAGGATTTATCCTCAAGGCTAATGAGAAGAGGGATGAGGGATATCCATGCTATCCAGTCCAGATTGACAGGGGCAAAGCTGGCAGTTAACATGAGACCTGAAAGCGCCGCGAGCAGGACATTTCTTATACTAATCTTAGTCATTTAAATGTAGCTCGTTTCTTGATACTTGATACTGGATATATACAGCAACAAGGATGGATCAATCAGCAACCAATATCGAGTATACAGTATCCAATTAAAAGTACTATCCTGGAAGCCTATTGCAGAATTATTTTTTATTTTATTTAGATGAACCACTCAGGTAACTTTTGGTAATAAATACATCTGATTACTTGTCTTATTAATTTCCTTGACTATCTATAGATTTTTTATTACAAGTTTAGATAGGTAATTGAGCGGGCATAGCTCAGTTGGTAGAGTACAAGCTTCCCAAGCTTGGGGTCGCGGGTTCGAACCCCGCTGCCCGCTCCATGTTATTGTAAAGTGCGTTCTGTTCCCTTTTCGAGGTACGCAATTGTTGTTTGGCGAAGGCTGTTACTTTGAAAAGAGGATGAGCCAGAAAATTGTGTATTTTCTTAACTCTGGCAACAATTGAGTGAGGTTTGAGGGAGCGGGCCTTTATGCCCGCTTTTTATGTGCGAGGGATATTTTTTTATGTCAGAACCTAAGAGAATTGTAAATGAAGTATCCCTTTTAGTTGAACCTCTTTTATCTGGATTTGGTATGGAGATGGTGGATGTTGAGTTTCAATTTGAAAGAGGGAGATGGATACTCAGGGTTTTTATAGATAAACAAGGAGGCGTTACAATAGACGACTGTGCCAGCATTAGCAGGGAGCTTGGTGATTTAATTGAGGCAGAGAATATCATTAATTTGTCCTATGTGCTTGAGGTTTCTTCTCCGGGGCTTAACAGGCCATTAAGAAAAGAGGATGATTTCATACGTTCAATCGGTAAGATGGTGCAATTAAAGATGTCCAGGCCAATCAACAAAAGGAGGAATTTTGCCGGGCGCCTCACTAATGTCAGGAAAGGGATGATAAGTCTCGTATTGGAGGATAATAATTTAGTCGAATTACCATTGACCGAGATAGATAAGGCGAGATTAAAGTATGAATTTGATAATTATTTTATGGGCAGGGATTAGAAAATGATTACAGATTTATTGAGAACTATTGAGCAGGTAAGTCGAGATAAAGGGATTGATTCTAAAACCCTCATAGAGGCTCTGGAAGATGCAGTTAGCTCAGCTGTTAAAAAGAAATTTGGGTCAGAATATGAGTTAGAGGTGAGCTTTAATACGGAAATTGGAGAGATCGAGGTCTTTGAGTTCAAAGAGGTGGTTGAAAATGTAACAGATGAAAGACTTCAGGTATCCTTAAAAGAAGCAAGAAAGCTTGATCCAGAATCAGAGATAGGGGACAGCTTGGGTATGAAAACGGATATAGATGCACTGGGAAGAATAGCGGCTCAGTCAGCTAAACAGGTAATAACTCAGAGGCTCAGAGAAGCAGAGAGGGATGCTGTGTATGATGACTTTAAGAATAGGAAAGGAGAAATAATTAACGGCATTGTGCAACGTTTTGATAAAGGCTCCATTATTGTTAACCTGGGTAAATCAGAAGCTGAACTTCCTGCTAAAGAACAAATCCCAAAGGAGACATACATACGGGGTGATAGGATCAGAGCCTATATTTATGATGTCAAACAATTCAGCAGAGGTCCTCAAATAAGGCTATCTCGGACGCATCCTAACTTTCTATCCGCCCTATTCGAGAATGAAGTACCAGAAATTTCCGATGGCATTGTAAACATTATGCAGGTAGCCCGAGAACCTGGAAGCAGGGCAAAAATAGCAGTAGCTTCGAAGGATAGGGATGTTGATCCAGTGGGGGCCTGTGTTGGCATGAAGGGATCAAGGGTTCAGGCGGTAGTTCAGGAACTAAGAGGTGAGCGGATTGATATTATAACGTGGGACCCTGATCCAGCGAAATTTGTATGTAATGCCTTGGCCCCCGCCGAAATTTTAAGGGTTATAGTTGATGAAGAGAACAGAAGCATGGAAGTCGTTGTGCCGGATGATCAACTTTCTCTTGCGATTGGGAAAAGGGGTCAAAATGTCAGGTTAGCCTCTCGTGTTACAAACTGGAAATTAGATGCAATTAGCGATTCAGAGTATAATGAAAAATTAAAGGAAGATTATAAATCCTTGCTTAAGCTACCTGGTGTCGGTAAAAAATTGGCAACCTCTCTTACTGAGATAGGTTTTATCTCAAAAGAGCATATTGCAAAAGCAGAGGAGGTTTATCTGGCAAGCATAAAGGGAATAAGTGAAAAAAAGGCAAAAGAATTGATCCAGGATGCCCTGAATTATACGCAGGCAGTAATTTCTGATAATGAAAAAGTCTTGGATGAAAAAACGGAGGGATTGCCCGGAGGAGTCAATGGGTAAGTTAAGGGTTTACGAGTTAGCCAAAGAAGTAAAAATGAGTTCTAATGAACTTGTTGAGCGATTAAAGAGCGCTGGTTTCTCTATTAATAACTATATGAGTTCTCTTGATATGGACGATGTAAGCAGGGCTAAAGATTATCTTTCAGGGGCAACCGATGAAATTCTTGAGGAAAAAAGGATAAAGCCGACCATTATCCGCAGGCGAAAGAAAATCATTCCTAAAATAGAGGAAAGAGTCCAAGAAGAACAAATAGTTGAAGAGGAAGTTACAGCACCTTCTGAAGAAGAAATTTCGGCGCCCGAGGAAAAAGTAGAGGAGGTTTTAGAAGAAAAGGCTGAGCTGGAAGTAAAAGAAATACCTATTCCTGAAAAACCTATCAAAGAGGTCAAACCTAAGATTGAAAAGAAGAGAAAAGAGCGACCCAAGACTATTCCTGCAAGGATAATAAAAAAGGCAGATGTTCAACCACCTGTAAAGAAGCTTCAGGAGCCGGTAACCACAATACCGTTACCTGAAATTGCAACTTCTCCAGGGAAGGAAATTAAAAAAGAAAAAGAAGCGATAAAGAAAAAAAAGGCAAAGAAATATAAAGAGGAAGAAATAACTCCTCGGAAGGATTATCGCAGACGAAGGAAAGAGATTTTTGAGCGGGAGGATCTTTATGGGGACCAGGAACAGGGCCTTGAGGCAAGAAGTAGATTAAAAGCTAAAGGCAAACTCGCCAAGAAGAAGCTAAAACAGACAGAGATAACTATTCCCAAGGCTATAAAGAGGAGAATAAAGGTCCCGGATGTAATAAGCGTAGCTGAGCTGGCAAGGCGGATGGGTGTTAAGTCCACAGAGCTCATTAAGAAATTAATGGAAATAGACATAATGGTTACCATTAATCAGACAATTGACTTTGACTCTGCCTCTCTTGTGGCAAGTGAGTTTGAATATGCATTAGAGCCCTCGTCTTTTGAGGAGGAGGAGATAATTAAAGAAGAAGAGGAAAAACCTGAAGACCTTCTCCCTCGACCGCCAGTGGTTACAATAATGGGGCATGTCGATCATGGAAAAACATCTCTTCTTGATTATATTAGAAAATCAAAGGTTATGGACAAAGAAGCTGGCGGAATAACCCAGCGCATAGGGGCTTATTACGTCCACACATCCCGTGGTGATTTAGTGTTTCTTGATACACCTGGGCATGAAGCCTTCACTGCAATGCGGGCAAGGGGCGCAAAGGCAACAGATTTGATTGTATTAGTTGTTGCTGCTGATGACGGAGTGATGGAGCAAACAATAGAGGCTATTGATCATGCGAAAGCCGCTAATATCCCAATCGTTGTTGCTGTTAATAAAATCGACAAAGCAAACGCCGATCCAGAAAGGGTGAGGAGAGAATTATCAAAATATGGATTCGTATCAGAGGAGTGGGGTGGTGATACCCTATTCAGTGAGATATCTGCTAAGACAGGACGCGGTGTGGATGAGCTGCTTGACAGCATACTTCTTCAATCAGAGATATTAGAGGCAAAGGCGAATTATAAAAAGCATGCAAGAGGGGTAATTATTGAAGCCAGATTGGATAAAAACAGGGGTCCCTTTGCCACTGTTCTTATCCGTGATGGCACGCTTAATCAAGGCGACTTTTTTGTTTGTGGACAGAATTACGGAAGGGTAAGGGCAATGCTTAATGATAGAGGTCAGAAGATAAAATCGGCAACGCCTTCTATGCCCGTTGAAATATATGGTATTTCTGATGTGCCTATGGCCGGAGATGACTTTATAGTAACTTCCGATGAAAAAAAGGCAAAATTAATTAGCGAGCATAGAAAAGCTAAGGCTCGGTTAGATACAATAACTACAAGAGATTCCGTGAGTCTGGATAATATTTTTGATAGGATTAAAGAGGGCGAAGTCAAGGAATTAAACATTATAATCAGGGCCGATGTGCAAGGATCTGCAGAGGCTTTAATGGATTCTTTAACGAAGCTAAGCACAGAAGACGTGAAGTTAAAAGTTATACATGGGGGGACTGGGGCGGTGACAGAAAGTGATGTAATGTTAGCCTCAGCCTCAAAAGCTATAGTTATCTGCTTTAATGTGATGGCAAATCCGGTTGTTAAAGCCCTTGCAGCAAAAGAAAATGTAGATCTAAGATTTTATGATGTCATCTATAAGGTGATAGAAGATGTAAGGTCTGCCATGGCAGGACTCCTTGAACCAGTTTACAATGAGAATATTATTGGAAGAGCAGATATCAAACAGATATTTCACGTCTCCAAGGTAGGCACTGTAGCCGGTTGTTATGTAACTGATGGCAAGATTGAAAGGGGCGCCAAGGTACGCCTGTTGCGAGATGATGTAGTTATTTTTGATGGGAATCTGTCTTCATTAAAGAGATTTAAAGATGATGTAAAGGAGGTTTCCTCAGGCCTTGAATGTGGTGTGGGATTAGAAAATTATAATGACATAAAGCCTGGGGATGTCTTTGAATTTTATACCTTAGAAGAGATGAAGGTGGAGCTTTGATGTGGTGGTCGGAACCCTCAAAATTTCCCTCTATATACACAATCAGCAATCCCTTAAAGAGAAGAGAAAAGTTATAAAAAGTATTGTAACCAAGGTGCGCCACAAATTTAATGCATCTATAGGCGAGGTTGGTTCCAATGATAAATGGCAGCTGATAGAGCTGGGAATCAGCACTTTAGCCAATGATAGGCGATTTGTGAATTCAGCCCTTGATACTATTCTTGTGTATATTGATTCTCTTTACCTCGGGGAGATTATCGATTCTAAAATAGAAATATTTAATGTGTAAATTTGTAAGCCTTCAGCGGCTAATAAATAGCCATCAAGAGAAGACAAAAAAAAGAATTGTGGGATTGGTGACATGCTTGCAGGTAACAGAGATCAAAGGATCGGAGAGGAGATTTTACGGGAAATGTCTGATCTCCTTTTGAGGAAAGTGAAGGATCCGAGGTTAAAAGGAGTCACTTTAACTGAAGTTAAGGTAAGTAAAGATTTGAGAAATGCGTATATTTACTACAGTATTTTTAGCCAGGCTGAACAGAAAATGCAGGTTCAGGCAGGATTTGAAAGCGCAAAAGGATTTATACGCAAAAAGATAGGCGAGAGGCTACACCTACGATACGTCCCAGCTATTCGCTTTATTTATGATGTATCTCTTGAATACGGGGAAAAGATAGAAAATCTTTTAGAGAAAACAAGAGTAAGCACATGATTTTAGATGATATAGCTAATATTCTGAAAAGAGGTAAGAGATTTTTTTTGGCAAGCCATAAGGATCCTGATGGCGATGCTATTGGCTCGTTATTAGCCTTGGGTGAAGCGCTTATACTTTCAGGCAAGGAGGTTGTGCTATTTAATGAGGGCCCTATACCCGATTCTATGGCTTTTCTTGTAGGTATTGAGAATATAGTAAATCGCTTCAATCCAAAATCGGAACCAGAATTTGATGCCCTCTTTGTTCTGGACTGTGGAACACTTGAAAGGGTGGGAGGAAATTCTGCCAATATATGTAATATAACACCTTTGATAAACATTGACCATCATGAAAATAATTCTCAGTTTGGTGATCTAAACCTTGTTGATACTCATAGTTCCTCTGTTGGCGAGATTATTTATCGGTTGATACAAGTAGCGGATTTACCAAGGAACAAAAACATAGCGGAAAATTTATTTGTGGCTATACAGACAGATACAGGCTCATTTAGATATGGAAATACCACAAAAGAGGCATTTACTATTGCAGGTGAGATGGTGGGGTGTGGTGTTAGTCCCTGGAAGATATCACGAAAGGTTATGGATGAATATTCATTAAAAAAGCTAAGACTTCTTGAGTTGACCTTAAAGACAATAGAGATATTTCATGCAGGAAAAGTTGGATTGATAACTATTACTCAAGAAATGTTCTCAAAAGCAAAAGCTGATAATTTTGACAGTGAAAGATTTGTTGATTATCCCAGATTTATTTCTGGGGTAGAGATAGGTGTTCTTATAAAAGAACTTGGAAAGGATTATTACAAATTTAGCCTGCGCTCTAATGATTGGGTAAATGTGGCAGATTTAGCATATCATTTTGGTGGAGGTGGTCATCCAAAGGCAGCGGCCTTTACAAGACATGGAAGCCTGGATTCGATAAAACAGGAATTTCTTAATAAAGCACATGAATTTGTTATTGGTCATTAGTCATTTGTCATTTGCAACCTGCAACAAGCTGCTAAGGAATTAGAAATAAAAATTGCGATGCCGATTAAGAGTGAAGAATGATGAGTTATTTTTTCAATTTCTTTGATGTAGTCTTCATGGAAGGTAAGGATTTTTTTGACCAATGACCAATGACAAAAAATGGAATTATATTAGTAGATAAGGAGTCCGGACCAAGCTCATCAAGGATTGTAGAAAAAATTAAAGACTTGATGAAGGCAAAAAAAGTTGGTCATGCAGGCACACTTGATCCATTTGCAACTGGGGTATTGATAGTTCTTTTAAACCAGGGAACGAAATTATCCCCATTTTTAATGTCTCACGATAAGGCGTACAGGGCGTCACTCAAGCTCGGAATAGAAACAGATACTCAGGATTTAACAGGAAGGATTATTGATAAAAAAGATATTGGCAGCCTGACATATGAGATGATCAAACGGAGTACAAGCCAATTTATAGGTACTATAAAGCAGGTTCCACCTTCTTACTCAGCTGTTCATTATAATGGGAAGAGGGCATATGAATTGGCGCGAAATGGTATTGCTATCGATCTTCAGCCAAAGGATGTGAGGATTGATTATATCACTATATTATCAGTAGATCTTCCTTATGTCTGGTTTGAGGTTGGCTGTAGCTCTGGGACATATATCAGGACACTTGCTGCGGATTTAGGCAAAAGTTTGGGTATAGGGGCACATCTTACTTCTTTAAGGAGAATAAAAAGCGGCCCCTTTCATGTTGATGATGCCTTGACTCTCGAACAAATAGCCCATCATCTATCAAGTAATACCATTGAAGAGGTGATAATATCATTAAGAAATGCCTTAAAAGGCATGATAGAGGTAGAAATTTCCGATGAATTAGCAAAGAAGATCAGGAATGGCTATCAGCCCAATTGGGAGGAACTGTCTCAGGAACATATCTCGTCTTTCAATCCCCATGACTATCTAAAGATAATCACAGGAGAGGAATTGGTTGCGATTTTAAGGAAAGATGAGAAGGGGTACAATATAATCAAAGTTTTTACATAACTATAGCATCATTTGTCATTGTGTCCTGGCCAATTGCTGCACAAATAGGCTATTGACAATCGATGTGATTTACTACTGTTATAAACTGTATTTAAGGAGGAATAGAAGTGGTCTTAACAAACAAAGATAAAAGGAAGATTATCGATAAATTTAAAATCCATGATAAGGATACCGGCTCGTCAAGGGTTCAAATCGCTCTTTTAACAAAACGGATAAATGATCTTACCGGTCATTTTAAGATACATCCTAAGGATCACCACTCAAGGAGAGGTCTTTTGAAGATGGTGGGCCAAAGAAGGCGTTTTTTGAACTACATAAAAAGGAGGGATCCTTCTCAGTACAAGACCCTCATTCAGGAGTTAGGCCTGAGAAAATAGGACATGCCCTATAATAGTTAATTTATTAAATCTTGGAGAGGTGATTATGAATGTATCAAATAATATCAATGGAAAAACACTAAATATTGAGACAGGTAGGGTGGCTAAGGAATCAAGTGGGGCTGTAGTTGTAACAATGGGGGAAACTGTTGTTCTGGTGACGGTTGTGTCTACCGATGAAAAAAGAGAAGGTATTGATTTTTTTCCATTAACAGTTGATTTTCAAGAGATGTCATACGCGGCAGGGAAAATACCGGGTAATTTCTTCCGCCGAGATATGGGGCGGCCAAGCGAAAAAGAGATGCTGACATCTCGGCTGATAGATAGACCACTTAGACCCCTTTTTCCAGATGGCTACAATTTTGAGACCCAGGTAATTGCAAGTGTTTTATCCTTTGATAAAGAAAATGACCCTGATCCTTTAGGTATTGTGGGCGCCTCAGCTGCTATCACTATATCAGATATTCCCTTTGGCGGTCCCGTTGGAAGTGTGCGGATAGGGAGGATTGATGGTAAATTAATGGCATTTCCCACAGTAGAGGAGCAGGAAGAGAGCGATATAAACCTGATCGTTGCCGGAACAAAAGAAGCTGTAGTCATGGTTGAAGGTGATGGTAAATTTGTCTCTGAAGATGAAATGCTTGAGGCAATATTCTTTGGTCACGCATCTTTGCAGCCCCTTATTGATATGCAAATAGAGTTGAAGGGGTCTGTCGGAAAGGATAAAAGACCTTTTATTCCGCCTGAAAAAGATGAGCAACTAAAGGCAAAGGTAAAAGAGATTGGCGAGCCTCTTATAAGGGATGCGTTCTCATATAGTGAAAAGATGGTGAGACAAAAGAAGAGGTCTGAAGCCATTGATTATATAATTGAATCACTAAAAGAGGAATATGAAGATAGGAAAAGAGAGATAAAGAATGCCGTCTATGATTTAGAGAAAAGCCTGGTCCGGCATATGATATTACATGAAGAAAGAAGAATCGATGGAAGGCCATTTAATGGGGTAAGGCCGATTGAATGTTTAGTGGGTATTCTGCCAAGGGTTCATGGATCAGCTCTATTTACCAGGGGCGAGACCCAGGCCATGGTTTTAACTACTCTGGGCACAGAAAGGGATGAACAAAAGATAGAATCAATCTATGGGGACTCTTATAGAAAATTCACGCTTCATTATAATTTCCCTCCTTTTAGCGTTGGTGAGGCCAAAAGATTAGGAGCCCCTGGCCGGAGAGAGATCGGTCATGGCGCCCTGGCAAGAAGGGCAATTTTTCCTGTTTTATTAGACAAAGAAGATTTTCCTTATGCAGTCAGGGTTGTGTCTGAAATATTGGAATCAAATGGCTCATCTTCTATGGCAACCGTATGCGGGGCTTCCCTTTCGTTGATGGATGCAGGTGTTCCCATTAAAGACCCGGTGGCTGGGGTTGCAATGGGTCTTATTTCAGATGGCGATGATGTAACCATATTGACTGATATTATAGGTGATGAGGATCATTTTGGTGATATGGATTTTAAGGTTACAGGGACAAAAAATGGTATCACTGCTCTACAGATGGATATTAAGATTGCCGGGCTAAAAAAGGAGATAATGGGGAAGGCTCTATATCAGGCACGAGAAGCGAGAATGCATATCTTGAATGAAATGAATAAGGCTATTTCGCAATCGAGGACAGAAATATCCAAATATGCGCCAAGGATTACCACCATAAACATCAAACCAGAAAAGGTAAGGGATGTTATTGGACCTGGTGGGAAAATGATTAAACATATTACCTTAACAACAGGGACACAGATAAATATTGATGATGATGGCAAGGTCTTGATTGCATCAACTGACGGTGAGGGCACAGATAAGGCCATGGAAATGATAAAGGATATAGTTCGGGAGGCAGAAATCGGTAAATTTTATTTAGGCAAGGTAGTCAAGATTATGGATTTTGGCGCCTTTGTAGAGATTCTACCTGGCACAGAGGGTTTGATACATATATCTCAATTGGCAAATGAGAGGGTAAATAAGGTAACTGATATATTGAAGGAAGGTGATGAGGTTTTAGTAAAGGTAATCGATATTGACAATGGGAAGATCAGACTTTCCAGAAAGGCAGCATTAGGGCATAGTATAGATGATATATAAAAAGACTGTTTTTGACAATGGAACTAAGGTAATTACTGAAAGTATATCCCATGCAAAATCTGTCTCTTTAGGCATTTGGGTGAATGCCGGGTCGAGAGATGAATTTGATACAGAAAGAGGGATATTTCATTTTATAGAACATATGATCTTTAAAGGCACTACAAACAGATCTGCTAGTCAAATTGCAAAGGATCTCGACACAATCGGCGGATTTTCAAATGCCTTTACTGGTAAAGAACAAACCTGTTTTTATACAAGAGTTCTGGATAAACACCTTCAGTTTTTAACAGAGCTCTTTTCCGACATATTTATTAATTCTCTATTTGCTGAAAAGGATTTGGAGCTTGAGAAGGCTGTTGTTCTCCAGGAAATTAGCATGACAGAGGATACTCCTGATGAATATGTTAATATATTATCTGACCAAACATTTTGGCAAGGGGATCCCCTGGGCAGACCGATTCTGGGCACAAAGGAAACAGTCAGTAAGATTACCCGGAAAGAGATTCTTGACTATGTGTCCCGTTTTTATTCCCCCATGAGAGTAGTTATTGCAGCTGCAGGAAATGTCGACCATACTCTTGTAGTCGACTATTTCAGACCTTTTCTTGAACCCCTTCCAGAACGACACAATAAATCTTTTAAAAGGCCTGTCCCTGTATTTACCCCAACGGTATCTTTCTACCCCAAGGAATTAGAGCAGGTGCATCTTTGCGTGGGCGCTCAGGCATCGCCACTATCTGGAGAGAAGAGGTTTGCAGAGGCTATTTTTAACACTATACTCGGTGGAAATATGAGTAGCAGGCTTTTTCAGGAGATCAGAGAGAAGAGGGGGCTGGCGTATTCTGTATATTCTTATATTAATGCGTACATAGATACAGGACTGCTAAGGATATATCTCGCCACAGATAAAAAGGAAATTAACAAGGTGTTGGAATTGATTGAGATCCTGATTAAGGAAATAAAGAATGGGGCTCTATCAGAGGATGATATAGCAAGGGCTAAGGATTATCTTATAGGAGGGATTTTGCTTGGCGCGGAAGATATGAGCAATTTGATGATGAGACTGGCTAAAAACGAATTTATCTTTGGAAGGTATATACATTATGAGGAAACAATAAAAGAATTAGAAAAGGTTACCCTTAATGAGGTGATAGATGTATCCGAGAGGATATTTTCACCAGGCAACGTTTCTATAACAGCTTTAGGCCCTCTGGATAGAGATGCGATAGCTGTGGATCCACTGAAGTTTTAATCAATTTGAATGGATAAAGTCATTTTAAAAGTTAAAAGGTTGAATAATAACAAAGATCTCCCATTGCCATCTTATCAATCGGGTGGTTCCTCCGGCCTTGATCTGTGTGCCGCCGTTAATAAAGAGATTACTCTACAACCTGGTGATATAAAGCTTATACCGACCGGTTTATCCGTTTCCCTTCCTGAAGGCTACGAGGCACAGATACGACCCAGGAGCGGATTGGCCCTGAGGTATGGCCTTGGATTTGTCAATGCCCCTGGCACTATAGATGCGGACTATCGGGGTGAAATAGGTGTCATAGCCATCAACTGGGGGAAAAAATCCTTAACAATCAAAAGGGGGGACAGGATCGCCCAGATGGTTATTCACACGGTTTCTCGGGCAATAGTAGAAGAAGTGAATGAGCTTGATTCTACGGATAGGGGGAATGGGGGTTTTGGTCATAGCGGAGTCTGACCTAAAATCAGTAGATTGTTTTCCCATTCAAGGCAGTTCAGTTCTATTTTCACTTTTCTCCAGTTTCGTCTTTCTCTACATTTAAGGGCTGTGGTTTATAGGCGTCGCCAATGGGATTTCCGTCAATCGTGCGAATGATCGGCTGCGGGTAGGTTTTTTCGTGATTCTCAAGCGCCTTCATCCACTTGCGCTTCACATCATCTTTGATCGATGCCCATCCCAACCTTCCGGAACACTTGGGAAATTTCGAGCAGCTTAACCATAATCCTCGCGCACCACGCCTCAGGCTTAAAGGGGCCTGGCACTTTGGGCATGGCAGATCCGTGAGCAATGGTGGAATTTTTGGCGTGACAATACATCCCTTTTTATCAAGATTTAGAATGCCTTTGCAGTCAGGGTATTTTGTACAGCTAAGGAACGGTCCGAAACGACCTTTGCGCAACAGCATTGGCGAACCACAATTGGGACAGGCCACGTCGGTCTGTTCTGGTGAAATAGGTTTGCCATTGCTGTCAATTGGCGCTGCAAATTTACATTCAGGGTACTTAGAGCAACTAAGAAATTTGCCATTACGGCCGAAACGATACACAGTATTGCTGCCACACTGTGGGCAGGTATATGGGGCAGGTTCTATTTCTGCTTTGGCGTGGTTCATGTTTTTGTAGGCCAGGTCTAGACTCGATTTGAATGGACCATAAAAGTCATGGAGCATCTGCACCCAGTCGGCATGTTTTTCTTCAACATTGTCGAGTTGCTGCTCCATATAACGAGTATAGCCAACCTGCAAAATTTCTGGAAAGGCTTCTATAAGCTTGTCATTTACTATTTTGCCAAGATCGGTTGCGTGAAATGTGTTATGAATTTTTTCTACATATTTGCGGTTTTGAATAACCTGAATGATCTGGGCATAGGTGCTTGGTCGCCCGATACCCTCGGTTTCAAGCTTTTTCACAAGCGATGCCTCAGTATATCGTGGGGGCGGGGAGGTAAAATTTTGCGCTGGATCAATCTGGATCGCTGCCAGAGGCTGTTTTTCTGTCACCAGAGGAAGCATCACTTCGTCAGATGTGGCGGGTACGCCAACAACTTTATAAAACCCGTCGAAGACTAATGCGCGGCCATTCGCACGGAAAATAAGTTCTCCGCCATGATCAGCGCCTGAGATCAAGATCACGGTAGAGTCCCATTGGGCATCGGTCATCTGGCAGGCTAAAAATCTCTCCCAGATGAGTTTGTATAGTTTATATTGCTGGGCATTCAGCGATGATTGAACCCGGTCAGGATTTAAGCTTACATCGGTAGGGCGAATTGCTTCATGCGCTTCTTGGGCTGATTTATTAGAGGATGAAAAGGAGTTTGCCTTTGCTGGTAGGTACTGATCCCCAAATTCCGAACGTATGTACTGCCTTACCATATTGATTGCTTCACCCGAAAGATACGTTGAGTCAGTTCGCATGTATGTGATCAGGCCAATTGAACCTATTCCATGGATTGACACGCCTTCGTACAGAGACTGAGCGGTGCTCATGGTTAATTGGGCGGGAAAGCCAAGCTGGTTTGCTGCTGTTTGCTGAAGCGTGCTCGTGATGAATGGCGCATAGGGACGGCTCTTTACGCGTTTTGTTTTAATCGACTTTACCTGCCATGATGGCCCGCCAGACATATGACCACGTAAAATCATTACTCGCTGTGCCGGGCCTTTGGCTTTAGGGTTTTTGGTCTCGATTTGCTCATCGAGTTGAAACCCTGCGCGTTTTACTGCTGAGAGCACAGCTTCAACATGTTTCGCCTCGAATTTTTTGCCATCAATTTCAATCAATTCTGCGGCAAGACTGTTATGCTTAATTAGCCAATCGTTTTTTTCTCGCACCTTCCGGCCATCTGATTTTCTGCCATCTTGTTTTTCGGTAGTTTCAGCCAGCCATTCCTGCCAGGCTTTCCTAAGGGGAATAACGTTATCCACATCAATCGTGAAATAACCCATTACTTTCCAGTATTCATTTGGTA
>Ga0180301_10000803_pt1 | contig 24518 bp, 22 predicted proteins | sample GuaBasSediGuay16_FD_121797 | JGI IMG/M metagenome (GOLD analysis project Ga0180301, IMG submission 121797) | Subseafloor sediment microbial communities from Guaymas Basin, Gulf of California, Mexico - Guay16, Core 4569-2, 12-15 cm | ecosystem: Environmental > Aquatic > Marine > Hydrothermal...
CATAAAATGCATTTAATCAACTATAGATGAGATTTGGGTATTTCAAACATTGTATATATCGTACGGACTTTTGATGTTATTTGTCGTTTTGTTAATGCCATTCTTATATTCTCGCACATTTCCTCCTTTTGAGAAGGGACGTTTCCTGGAACGATCTTTTTATATATCTCTATAAGGATATCTCGTTCGATACTTCGACATCCCATACCTAGTCTTTGTGCACGTTGATCTGATAGTTTTCGTAAACGAGGTCTAACTTTGAAACGAGGTTTCCATTTACCAGGCGCAATGTTTGTACCAGTTGAATATATGCCAACATAATCCCATTCCTCGATATCATGTGGAAGGTCTATTTTTGGGAGTTGTATTTTGTCCCATTTATCGTTTTTACTACTAGGCATCTTGAAGAAGAACACACCAAAGATGAATCCTAAGACTTTTAACTCTTTTTCTTTTTCCGCTAATCTATTTTGTGCAAACTTTATATGAGATACATCATCGCCTTCATATATAATCGCACCTATGCGCTTTAACAATCCATAGAATGGCCCTTTATCGAAGAAATCTTTTTGAAGTAGCGGAAGAAAGTCATCATATATCACCATGGCATCAACCGCGTCTATTTGATTCTTAAATCCTTTTATGGTATTGAAGCGTGCAAATATTTGTTTTAATTCCGTTTCGTCACCTCCTTCTACCAATGGCATATAAGCTAATGTAAAACTTGGTACAATATTTGTAAATAGATTGAATGCCAATGATTGCTTTTGTTTTGATTGTCTTCTAGTAATCACTAGATCATCCCCTTTAATAGTAGTTGGATTTACTTCAACGGAAGATTTACCACTTAGTGATAATATAGAGACATCACCTTGATTCTCCATTTCCCATATTGCATTTGATATACTAATATCACCTATGAAATTAACTGCCCATGGATATCGTTGGTATTTATTTTGTTTAATAGCTTCTCGGACATCACGTACCATCCATACTGGAGATACTTTCAATAACATATGTTTTACGACTGCTCTAATTGTCTCCGTTTCTAACTGTGCATACAATATCTTATATTTTTCAGTTGATGGGGTCTTAGGTGTTTTGTAAACATATTTACAGCCATTGCTTGGATTCAAATGACAATTGATTGATCTAGTCCTAAGTTCATTCCAAAATGGCACAATCTGATTGTCGTTAGTCTCTTTTATGTAATATAGCAATTCTCCCGATGATAATTCTCCTTTCTTGGCTAATATAGGAGGTGCCGAATAAACCAATACATATGTTTTAACTACTCTACGATATGGCGGAGAATTTTCATGTGACATATATCTGGCAAATCTACCATTCAACTGTCTATATTTAGCGAGATTAGGTATTGAACCAAGGTAGTATGCATGCATTACATCTTTAATAGTAATACCTAGTTCTGCAATACCACTCATTAACATAATAGCTGCTTTTTCTATATACACATTTGCAGGACTATTGTAAAATCGTAGTATCTTCCGACGCATCTGATCGGAAAAGTCTCCTATGAGAGTAACGAATCTTGCTGGAATGTATTCATGTTTAGTATTACGTTTATGAGTTTTCTTAGGCATTCCACATACAACACATAAAGTATTGTCTCTAGGGGCGTCGTCCATTGTGATGAATCCATTCATCTTAAGTATTTCGGCATATTGAAATATACCCATTCTACGAATGCGCCTATGATATGCAACCATTTTCTCCCGCTTGCCAGACTTCAGATTATCTAAAACCATTTCAATAAATCTAGCGGGAATAGCACCAAACTTATGTAAATTCTCTAACTTAAGGAAATCTCCTGTTATGTTACCTGGTAATCCAGGTATTTCTCTTATGTCATGTTTATGCCATTCGTCTTTTGGTGGTATATAAAGTTCACCATATAGTGGCTCATCATCAAGTTCTTCTGTATCTCCGAGATCCAATTCTAATTCTTTATCTCGAACATCTTGATATTTTTCCCATTGTAGACTACTGGAATAACATCGGATGAGGAGTAGTTTCTCAAATTTGATTCTATTAGTTTTAATGAGTTCTCCTACTGGTATTTCTTTGGGAAACTCTTTAGTCGTTGGAGCAACATAAGTTGCGAACCTACCTTCGGAGAACTTAAGGAGCTCTTCCTTTTTATTCGCTCTGACTTTAATTACATATTGATTAGATGTTATCAGTACTCGTTCTATATATTTGTCAACATCAAATCTTGGCATACCTTTAGGACGTGCTATGTTCGCTAAGAATATAAACTCAGCTATAGTACTATTAAGGAATGTTCCACTTAAACCTAACATAACTAAGTTCTCTATTTCTTCCGATTGGTGTATAAACTCAAAACATGTTCCATATGTATTCGCTCCTGCTTGACTATATAAATTCTGCATTTCATCTATAATGATGATGGATTCATTCAGCTCTCCTATTACATCAGTATTTAAATATATTTTACCATCTAATATAGCCTGTACTATGGCTGCATCCGATTTATCGGGAAGATTGATAGAGCCTCTAAAGAAATAGTTGAAGAACTTTTGATATGTCATCAATTGTACTTCTTTATGAATGATTGATAATAATTTTCGACGTGCATTCCAATATTCATCACCCTGTCCTAATGACATCATATGATCATATTGTTCTGGTGTTATGAGTTCAAATATTGGTTTAAGCAATTCAGTTTCAAATGCATTGATAGTGGCCCATGTTCCAACTACATATGGTCTTGGTATGAGATATGTATCGCCAGATTTCGTCGATATTCTATTTAATTCTCGTCCTTGCATAATAATACGTACTAATGGGATAACAGCAGTTAATGATTTTCCCGTTCCGACAGCATAATCTAAACCGAGAAAATCTACTTTATCTGGATGACTTTGCAATAATCTATCGGGAAATTCTTGATGCGGTCTGGGGATTGTTTCTCCCTCATATTCTATATTATCAACGCCTTTTAAGACGACGAACTCAAGGTCTCTGGCAACAGATTCATACAAATCCATTTAGAATATAAAAAGTATATCACAAATCAATTATTGGATAAACCTTTTTGCTGTAATCGTAGGGAATAACGGTGGACATTTTATGGTAAGTTGATTAGCAGTGCTATCTAAGGTTATATTAGCTTTTCTTCGTTGTATCAAAGAAAGTTCTTTTTTCTTATCATTGTATATGATTACTTGATTCTTTATAAAGGTAATATGAAATGCATTGTTAATATCTCGCCATTGAGTGCGATCAAGTTTATCTATTGTACACATATAGATGAATAATCCTATGAAAAATAGTATGATAGATAGTATTAATATCATTTATACTTAAAATATTTCAAAGAGATCAGATTAAACTTTTTCTTCTGCTCGTTTAGTTGATAATTGTGATAATAATTCGGCATATCCATAAAATCTAAGTACTAATCGATCGAGTAATGATAGTGATATATTTTGAGATTGTAGTATATATGTTATTTTCTTGATTAATTGTTCTTTCCATGTTCGAAGAAGCCATACAAATATACCTACTATAGCACTTGCATTTAATGTATAGTCTATTCCATATTGAATATGATAATATAAAATGGCTCCTACTGCTATTAACATCATAACAATTGAAGTTATAAATCCTCCAGACATCTTAGCACTATTTATCTCAAACCATTCTGTAACTGCATTCAATTCGACATTCGATTGAGTAATTGCCCTTTGATGCAATGCTAGTATCTTTTTTCGCATCTCATCTATAGATTTAGTCGGATCATTAGCAGTCATAAACTTTAGAGACATCTCAGTTAATATACCAATCTTTTCATATTGAGTTATCTTATGATTTCGTACTAATGTTTCTAGTTGTTGTAATGCCCATGTCTTGAATTCTTGGACTTTGTCTGCCATTTAGAGAAAAATAATATCGTGTGTTTGTTTGTTATGATACTTATATATTATATTATTTGTATTATGATTTCTTAATTCCGCAATGGAGCTAATTCAAATTCACTTATAAGTTGTAGTGTATCTTTCTTGAATTCTAACATAGCATCGATATACATTCTTGCTAATCTTAAAGTTCGCATTTTAATTAACTCCATATATCCTCTATTTATTGTCATTTCACAATCTCTCTTTCTCGATAATACGCGGTTATATGCAGTGTTTAGCGGAGTATTCAATATGATTAGTTGGTATATATCAAAGTATGATGATTGTCTATGAACCATGAACTCATCATGATATTTCATGTAATCTAATACTATGTTTTCTTCATATGGTTCTCCTATTTCACTTTTGACTAAATCGAATATCTTTTTATCGCGAGGTTCAATGTTTAAAACCATTTCTCGCTTGGCAATGCAAACGGATTCTGCTGTAACATATGATGGATAAAAGAAAACAAAGTTTCGAGTCCATGGAGCACGTTCTATAACTATTGATTTTTTAGTTCTCTTTGCTTCTCGCACACCTCGATTTACAACTTCATTACATATATTGCTTATTTCTGTCGATACATCTTTAGCATCTATTTCATTTGCATAGAATTTTTTAAGTAGTTGATTTATTTCTTCTATAGGTTCATATACTTTGACATACTTATCTTTATCGAAATAGTGTGTCATCGCAAATGTTTTTCCTGCTCCGATACCTCCTTCAATGACAATGAATCGCTTCGTACTGACATCATCCAACTCTCGGATAAACTCTTTATCAAAGTCATTATTGGGAAGGAGAGTTTCAACATACATCGCAATCGGCTGTTTGTATATATAATAAAATATCATTTGTATAAATCATCGGAGAAGAAATATAATAGACTATTATTTATATGAATTGTCAGGAGAAGATCTTGAGCATACAATCTATAATAACCTCATGTAGTCTAAAAAAATAAAAGTGATATTTTTGAAGACTAGAAATGCTCTATCATGGCTAGGACATCTTGCGGGTGTATACTGATCGACCCTACGTCGAGAGGAAATTTAATTGCTCTCGTTCGTCAGCGGTTGAGTTATGGGATGTCAATGATCCACCATCTAGCCAAGAGGAGAAAACTTTCTGATATCGTTGAGGAAATAAAAACTCTAGAACCATCAGAACGAAATAGATTCATGGAAAATCCAGAATCTGTTCTCCTTGAAACGTTTGCTCCAAAAAAGGTAGATAGGATCATTGACATCGTTAAGACTGCATGTGAACAAATAGACAAAAGTTCATTAAAAACAACACGAGATACTGGAGGAACTTGGTCTTTACCTAAAGGCATAGTACGACGAGGAGAAGAATATCTTACGGCCGCTCTTCGAGAAACGGAAGAAGAAACTGGCATTAAACGAGATGCATTTAGAATACTAACCGATAAGCAAATAATAATAGTATATCAAGATAAAAATGGATGGAAATATCGATTAGTATTCTTCATTGCTTTAATGGAACATCACATAAAGGAAACTGAAACATACATCAATACAGCAGAAACTGACAAATTAAAATGGGTACCTTTATCCGATGTAACATGCTATTTACCCAGAGAATATGCCAACAAATTCATGCAAGCATTACGAACCATACTACATCAACAGTTAAGTTGATTTATTATATAAGATATGTATTTTTTTTATAAAGAGCAGGTTATATGAGATATGTATTTTTTTATAAAATGTGGTATATGAGACATGTATTTTTTATAAAGAGCAGGTTATATGAGATACGTATTTTTATAGGATATATCATATCAACAATTAAACCAGCATAGTATACCATAAAAATGATATATTTTAACAATATAAATGGACGACAATACGCTCTTTGAGCGAGTTAGAAGTATGTTGTTTTATAGGAAATATACCGAAGTACTTTCTCGAAAAATAGGTGATGGGCGATTCGTGCATGGCAAAGGATTGCCTAAGGATCATATACGATATGGTACTGAAGTATTGTTTCTTATTGATTTCACTCCTACATATAGTATGAATAGAATATCAAGACTTATATCACTTCTGAACGGTGAACTTAAGAAACTAAATCTTCCTCCCGATTCATCTATCGGCATGGTATTTAGATTTAATATCTCAGCTTCACAACAAGCTTTCATCAATACTCAAGTTAAGGAAATACCTTTTGAGTTTGAATTATTTACAGATACTAATTTCATAGTAGATCATTCAGTGGGAAAATTTGCTAAGAGGTGGCGAATAGTTGGCGGAAAGGATATTGAATTCTTACCTGGTAAGCTCGTGGATAAACCTCCAAAAATGCGAAAAGACGATATTATGGTTAAATATCTTGGTGCACGAGATAACGATTACATAATGTTCGATAGATTAGAGATTGGAGAAACTGGTCCGCGCACTTATCCGATGCTAAAACAAGTTGCATCCATATACATTGAAGCATCGGGAGAAGAATGGGAAGAAATTGAAATAGAAGAAGACTAAACAAAATTTATTTATATATCATGAAGATGCATATCGTTTCATAAGTCCTATAGGGCATCCAGTTTCTGGAAGTGGATACTTTTCATATATGGGTTGTTCAATCTCTTTTCCCGCTTTGATATCATCTAGATCCTGTAGCCATTTCATATTAATAGGAACCAAATAGTTTTCCCAGAATTCTTTTTGTCGTTCTATACGTTCTATGTTAACTGCATCAACCTTTACATATAATCTTCCGACAGCTTCATCATCTATAGATAGAGTATCTATCCATGCTTGTATATTTTCGTTCTCACAAGCGGCGAAAGGTACGACTTTGAATCTAGCACTCATAATAAATGTTGCAAATAAAGTTTCATAATATAATAGCATGCCACGTTCATGAAGATTTCCATTAAAATCATAACAATATAAATCTCCAAAGTTGAATAGTGGAGAACTACGTTCTAATATCTTATCAATATGTGGAATGCTTCTTGCATCTCTATAAGATTCTTCGCTATGTTCAATCGGTGTATCTCCTTCAGCAGGAGGATCGACATAGTATACATTGCATGCAACAACATAACATTTTTTATGTGATATAAGCTTGGCTATGTTGAAACGCAAATAGTATGTTTTGGTTCTAAAATTATGACATATGTCAGTCGCTCCATCGATGGAATGCAGATCTTCTGTAGTACATGGTAATAACTTAACATTGTTAAAGAAACCATAACTTGCATCAATAATCTCGATATTCTGAATGACTTGATAGTAATATCCTATATTATCGATTCCATCAGATGGATAGGCATTAGCGGGAGTTTTAGTCTCCAATTGCCATATTTCGTTCACACCATTATGCAAAGTCATTCCCCATCCATCAACCGATCCTCTAATACGTGAATACTTTTCATGCGCTACACTACCCAATTCATTGTATTTCAATCCCGTATAATATGAGAAAACAAAACCACTCGTATCTTCCATGACTGTGCCCCATCGCATTTTGAAAGTTGGACCTATACGTATTTTATTTGCATGCAACATCAATGCATGCTTTCTATCTCCATATATTTGCATATATGTTGCGAATTGAGAACTTGTTGCACTATCGAATCTTGCTTCATGCCATCCAGCAGAATGTTGTGGCGGAAGTTCTGCTTGTAATTTTAGTAAATCTCGCATTTCATATATTAAATACATTCACTTGTACATTCTTTTGTATATTCTTTTGTATATTCTTTTGTATATTCTCTTATATATATAGCCTACCCACTCCATATACTTAGTGAACTTTGCATACACTTTCTATTCGTCGTGTGCAAATTCTCATCTTCCACTAGTGGATAAGACATGGAATTTTCAATATCTTCCGCTGATGAAATGGTTAGCAAGTTGATAGTTCTGTCACATAGATTTAAGGATAAATATAATCATCGATGAATATAATAGACATATTATGAATGAAATGCCTATATTTAGGCTAATTGATACATCAGAATTAATATTGATTAATATAATGTCTTTTCCACTAGTAAACGGTGAGAAAACAAAAAATATCTCGGTATACAACATTGTCAATTCAGTATATGTATTTACACGCGAATTCGTTTATTCTTGAAACACATTAAACATAATGGTTTGTATGTTTCGTGAGGCAATCGACTAAAGAGTTCTCCACATCGTATGCATTTTACACGTATCGCTGAATGACCATAGCATGCACGACACATAGATCTATAGCCTTTTGTATCGAATAAGCATCCACATTTTGCACATTCATGCTTGTATTCACATGATATGCATATGTTATGATCTAATCGAATAGTACTTTTCATACTTTTCTTAACTCTCTTCCGACAGATATGGCATTTGAATGTTTCATGCAACCTTTCTGCTTCAGATTCAAGATATACAACCGCTCGTTTTAACCAGGGAAGATATCTTTTTATGCATATTGATTCAACCCATAATCTACACCCAGTATCTTCATTCACTAGTTCGTATAAATATTCTGAGGATTTTCCGCAAGGGCATTTCCAAGTAAATGATGGATATATTTCATGATGAGGACATTTTTTCTGCGATGCAACCACAAGAGCTTCAGCACTATATAAAATATACATGTCCTCCATATACTTTGCCAATGGTAAAATCAATACATAATCATCTTTGTGCACTACACATCCAGTAATTGTCCATCGGAGATAAGATCCCTTTGAATGAATAAGCATTTGCAATACAAGCTTCTCATGGGGAATAGCTATTGATTTAGCGGGTGAATAATGAACTAGAAATTCCTCAATCTTCCGCTGGATCTCGCCCACCATTTATATGCATAATTATTTCATTTGTGCACAAGCATTTAGCATAATTATTTCATCTGTGCGTCAGTACTTAGCATAATTATTTCATTTGTGCATTAGCACTTAGCATAATTATTTCATTTGTGCGTCAGTACTTAGATGTATATATAACAACGCAACAAAAAATAAACATTTTCACATAACTTGTTAACATCGGATAAAACTATTTATTCCATGAGTAGAGATTGAATTTGATATTTGGGATCTGTTTCCATTCCTTCGAAACCAGATGTATCACCAAGAATGTTAGTATCGAGTGCTGTCTGCAATTGGAATCCACGCTCAGCAACACCAAATCCTTCTGTATCTACCTCTTGTTCTCCTGATTCATCAGTAACTGAAACATCTGTGCTTGTTGAAGTAGCGGATGTTGGCCAATATGAATAGATGAGAATTACGGCAACAATAAGTACGACAACTGCAATAGCTATCCAACTCCATAGGGGAAGTCCATTTCCTGGTCCTACTTTACGTGTTAATTTGGCTTTAATATCTTCAGTCATATTTCCTCCATGTTGCTTTTGTACCCACTTCGGCATTTTGTTTGGGCGCATAGAAATATGGATATGAACCCGTCGAAATTTGTATATTTTAATCTTATTCAAAGGAAATGAGTAAAAAGATAATTCCGTATCCAGGAGTCGAAATTATTTTATATGAACAATTTTATGATGCTGTGGTCAATGTAGTCATAAATGGATTACCTAAAGAAAAATGGAAGTATTATGTATCAACCGAATATGGAATAGTCAAGACTGACGAAAAAGTAATCGATGAAGTAAACGAAAGCGCTAAAAAACTCATAAAAGGTAAAGATGGAAAATATAAATTGAAAGAGCCACTTGGTTATTACTTGATTTATATTATATCGGGTGAGAAGATTTTCAGGTTAATACCTACTTCCAATGTTCATAAACTAAGAACATATAAGGATCCTAATACCTATCCGATGTTGCGAACCATAGTGGAGTATACAGGGGATGAGTATACTGTAGATTTCATGCGATTCTTTAAATTTAAATCTCCTGACAAAAATATTGCAGCTTCATTCTTAGTGCATTATCGAACAGTGCAAGAACCATTTCAACACAAAGTACGCGGGAAAGATATGAAAGCATTATTAAATAACTTATCATTGGAGCTTCAAGGATTAAAGAATAATATAACAGTTAGTCCTTCTCGCATACGTAGTGCATTAGAGAGTTTCTATATGGATCCATATTATTTTAAGGCATGCTTTGATGATACATACGATCTATCGAAATGTCCTACATTGTCTAAACTCATGTCAAACTATGATAACGTTAAACGAATACTCGAAACACTCCATAAAGATCCTTTCTCCATAGAGTATATATTTACAATATTAACAGTTCCTCCGTTATATGTCGAGGAATATAGAAGGGCAATGTTAGCAGTAGAAAGCATGATATGCCCTATGATTAATGATAGACGTTGCATAATTGTGCGTACATCGGGAGAAGATACTTCGTTTGATAAAATCCTCAATGCAATTGATGAATTACCTAAACATAAAGATGGTAAAACGTATATTGAAACAACATATGGTGAAATAGTCAAATTAGGTGAAGTATTCACATTTGGCGAGGTATTTGATCTAGCTAATCGAGTTAAATGGTTAGAATAAGATATACAATTTGGTTAGTCAAATAATATTCTCGTTATTGTATGTTGTTTTTTATACCCAAATGGAAGAATTACTTCGCACGTGTAAACGTGAGTATTTTAAGGGAGTGGTGATATTATGGCATGATTCTTTAGATGGTTTATACATTCGTTCTGATATTCTTGATCTTATACCTGGAGATGGTTATCCGTTGCGTCGTATGCCATATTCTAATTATATGACTAATAGAGTATATTGGCTTTTCTATCCTACTCGTGACCAGACGAAAGAGTATACTGAAGGTATTAAGAAAATATTATATAATAGTTTTATATGTGAACATTCTTCTTATCGTGCTACATTAATAAAATTCCTGAAAGAGTTTTTAAATGAGCCTATACCCATGCCCGACTTATCTTCATCATTCTATATAGACAAAACAGCAACTAAGAAAGTTAAAGGCTATCCCTTAAACTTACATTGTGTTCCAACTAAGGAACATTGGGAGCTCATTGCCATACCATACATATCCTTTCCTATTTCTGCCATCTGTAACTCATTATCTATATCACAAGCGGCATTTCGTGATATTATGCAAACTAGTCTAGGTCACTATGTATCGTTCAAAGGAAATACATATTATCATTATGCATGGACTGATAGTGAATGGACACTTGGTGCATGCTATATGGTGATTAGTGAATTGAATGAAAAAGATAAAGACCATCCCTGGACATTAGCAATAGAGGCATATCTAGATGGGCTTAAGGATATGACAAAAGGTAAGAGTATTAGACTTAAACCTATTTTAGAAGATGTTAGCGAAGACAGCATTCATAATAAAGCGGTAGAGAATTATCTCAATATAAAAGATACATTACTCACAGCTATATCATACATTGCATGCAATGTTTCAACGATAGACTTTGTTATATCATTACCAGGGCGAAAGGAATTTGATGAAGTTGTTCGACAGTTGTAGGTGCAACAAAATGAGTGTTAAATTAAATTTAGAATTTTTTCTTATGACAAACCATGGCTAAAAAAAGAGATCAACTACTCGTGTTAAAGAGTATTGATATCACAGAAAAATGCTCATTAGATGAAAGTCAAAAGACTGATTACCAACCTTTTGATATAAAGTTCAAGGAAGGTGTTCCTATACCTCCAAAAGTTATGACATCATTATTTGGTGGAACAACTAAGAAATTAGAAGATAAGAGGATATCATGGGACGCCCCGCTCAAAGAAGACAATCCAGTAGTAGGCCAACTTAAATATTGGAAAATACAACTACTTCAACTTTGGAATGGCGATAGAACATCTATAGGTCCGAGTCCATTTGATCTAATGATGGAAAGAAGAAAGGCCCAACAAACATGATATTCCGATGAAAGGTAATAGTTTTAATATATTATTTTTTCATTAAATGTTCCATAAGTTGGAGTATAGTGTTACATCGAAAGGACCTTGCTTATTACTTATACAAAAAGAACCTAAATGGAAGATACCTAGTAATTATTTTGGAATTGCATTCACTTCTGACCCAAAGAGGGTTCTCAATTATGGATCGAATGGGTTGCATTATCTTGAACACATACTATTTAATATTATAAATTCAAAGTGTGATTTCTTCGATGGAAACGCAGCAACATATGATGATGGAACAATGATATTTTATTTCATAGGTGAAGAAGATGCTTTAGAATCCAATCTTGATAATTTCTTCGCCGCTTTAATAAGTGTATTAGATCCTAAGAATCATTCTAAATATGGTAAACTATATAAACGAGAACAAAGGCGTATAACAACGGAAGTGTCCGATATGCCAGACGTATCTGTTGTTTCAACTATGTTTAGTAGAAATCCTGAAATATATCTAGGCGATTATCCACGTGAATATATATGGTATATCTTATTGCGTGAATGTCGGTTAGAGAAAATTTTATTAATGGCACATTGTAAATGTAATATAGCGAGTAAGTTTACTAAATACGCTGAACAATTTGAAAAGTTGTGGGATCAACGTATGAATATAGAGCTTCCGAAATCTACTATCCCATATACTGCAATTATGCCGCCATCATTGGTTATGAATAAACAAGTAGATACGGTCGACTTAGCCTTAAAAGCATCGGAAGAATGTATTATTGATTTGAGAACGATTGATAATCCTATTATACGAATGATAATACATTCTTCATTATTTCATGCATCAACTATGTATGTTTCAAGTCCTTATCTATTTGATATAAAGTGTAAGGACATAAAACCAAAAATCAAACTTCGTATATATGATCTTACATTATGTATGAAAGGTTATCAATACTTCCTTGCAGATATTTTCATGTCAAGTGGATCTAATATTACTGAAAAAGAGATAAACGATATAATTAAACTTTCACCGCCAGAGTTACTAAAGAAATATGGTAAGAATGCAAAAAGTATATTGCATAAATTAGTACATTGATTGTTTATAAAAAGTTTTAAAGACTTCAAAACAATTATAACTGGTCTAATACGTCCAATGGATCAGGTGATCCTGAACGTGAGAAATGTACATGTCTTTCTCCGCTTGGTGCTGATTTAGGTCGTCGCACAGTTGATCTTTTAGGCGTAGGCTCTTTTATTATCGGAAGAGGATCTTCTTTAGCTTCTGCTTTATAATTAACATTCTTGCTTTCCCGTAGTTCTGGAGGTTTTCGTTCCATTTTAGCCAATGATTTCTCATGAGGTTTGATAACACGGAATGCAGTTTCCTTCATCACATACAACCTTTTTATCCCATCAAGTCTATAAGAAAACCATCGTGAGCCCATTCGTGGTCCAATTATTTTTTCTTGTTCCAATGGCAATATTGATAAATACAAACAGTTCTTGATAACTCCTCTGAAATATCCTCCCGCTTTTATTTCATATTTTTCCTCGCTTACATTTCTATGTTCAAGATATATTAAATCGAATGCGTTAAATCGATCAATGAATGGCATGAAGTTATTAATAGAAATCATCTGTTTTCTCGCTGTTTCGTTTATGAGTAGATCTCGTCGCATTCTATGCATAGCCCATAATGAATGCTTTTTCGACATTTTGATAAAAAATATTTATGATAATTAATATGTATATAAATTGTTCTGTATACATCTATAAATCATCCTATTCTGCGTATGTTTATTGGATTTGTAGTGCGTAAACGAACAATCTTTAGATAGTCAACTATCTTTACTTTTTCCGCTAATGATTCCTTTTTAAATGGTTTTATGCAATATGCTATAATACGACCATCATTATTAGCATATTTGAACAATACCATGATTAGCCAATAGTTATAGTATACATATGCTCCGACTATGGCTTTTGCAAGAGCGGCTGGAGCTTGAGAAATTTCATTAATAGTAGTTTTACCCCATTTATATGCATCGTTAACTTGTGTTATAACACCATGAACAGAACTATATTCAACTTGTACATTATTCGTATATACTTTCTTATGCATAGTGAATGCTTCGGCTTCTATTTCACGTATAGATTCTTTCATCTTAGGATTGCCTTTGTATGCCTCTCGAAAATCTTGTTCTAATTGATCAATGGCTTTCCTGTCTTTAGCCGTGTATATTAATAGTTTGCTTTTATCGGGAAATGAGATCTCATATAACTGGGATTCATCATCCTTTATAGGAAGTGTATATGTTTCAGTAGTATTAGAAATTAATTCTATGAATAGAGTTGCTATTATGATAATAACAACTACCCACCCAATCCAATTCATTTACAAAGAAAAAATAATCGTATTATATACGCTGTATATGCATTGTTGGAAATTGATTATATATCACCCTACCATGATAATATCGAATATCTAACGTATGTTTGCCGTCTATCTAAAGGAAGGATTAATAGTTGTTTAGTAATACCAAGTGAAACGTGTTTTAGGACACGTATATGCTCCATTACTTTCTTTGCATCGGGACTATTTATTTTGAACATTATAGATTGTCCGACACATCCTTTCGAGCGATAAGCCAATATTTCATCCATTCTACAAAACATGATTGCTAGATCAGTTTCAGGTTGATCTATATAATATGAATCGGACATGTATTCATAGAACATCTTAATCTTATCGGCTGTATTTATCGGATGAATGATATATTCACAATATTTAGAATGCCTTGCAGAGTCTTTCTTTTGACATTCAGCTGAACAATAATATGCAACTTTGCATTTGGGACATGGAAATAATGATGCATGTGATCTGCGTAGAGGTATCTCACATTCCGATACTATTCTACCTAATGTTACCCCTTCATGTTGATTTATAATACCATATTCTCGTCCACATGTGGAGCATAATGGAAAAGTACGAACACTCTCATCAGTTTCTGTATTCACATGGATCATTTGTATATTTTATATTTCAATTTAATCTTTATTTAGATCTTCTGGTAAATTGAGTCCCAAATCATAGTCTCTCTTAAAATGATTTGCCCATGCAATGTCAACCCATCCTAATATTGTTGGAACCGCTGATAGCATACGTTGTGTAGGCACACCTAATAGTTCGAATAATCGTCGTCTATCTTTTTCTTCTGTCGGATTAGGTTCCATAGCTCTGAACAACATATATAAATCACCTAATGGATAGCCAGTACTATCTACTAGTCGATGTCCCATTTAACTTTGAAAAAAGAATCATTTGTGTATTTATCATTTAGTGATGCATTGCTTTTTGTATGCTAATTATATTTAAGCCAATAGATCATCAACAGTAGTTCCCAATAGATCATAGTCTAGAGTAGGTTCTCCATTTGGTTCCTTTTTCTTTTCCTCTCCTTCAGACTCAGTTCCTTCTTCTTCTTCTTCAGTTTCCTCACCATCTTCCGCTTTTCGACGTTTTGTTGTCTTCTTCTTTTTCTTTTTAGCACCTCCATCTACAAGACCTTCTGGTTCTTCAATATCATCCGCTCTTCGAGGTTTCTTTTTCTTGGACTTTGGCTTGATACGCTTCCGCCTAGCACTGAATTCATTCCATTGATATGCACCTTCGAACTCTGCAGGCATGATGATTTCTCCATCAACTTCCTCTAGTACGATATCGCCACAGTCGCATCGGAGATATGGCATGTATCCTTTGTATGCATATGATACCGTCTTGGAATATTGACTATGATCTTCAACAGCGCGAAGGCGGGCGATTTCAGCGGAGAAACTCTGACCTGGCTGGCCATAGTTTACATATTGTAGCCAATCATTCAGCTCTACACTGTTATTGGCATTTAAAGTATCAAATGCCGCAAACATCAAGTTGTGCCATTGTAGGTATGCAGATAGATTGCCGCCCATTCGCTCCTGTAAATATCTATGCACATCTGCAGCGAAAACTGACTCGCCCTCAAGTACATTAGCTGCCATCTCTTTGTACATTTCATCAACCTCCGCCCATACCTCTGCATTCATTTCAGCCTTCTTCTTTTTCTTGCCACTCTTTATCTTCTTGCGAGATTTCGCAATTTTCTTCCGCCGTTTCTTAGCGAACATAGCATTGAGACCTTTGTTCTCATCTAGAGATTCCATGACGGCGGCATAATGATCTTCCCAGTTCATATCATTCGCCATCCAGTTGGCCCATCCCGTAATGATGTTATCATTAACGAGATATCCTACTTCACGATTCATATCACGAAGTTCAGTATTATCCGCCATTGGCTCAAGCATGAGAAGTGCATCAACTTCGGCTGCACCCGTCATAAGAGCAGATACTGCCTTATAGGCAAGAACATCGTTTTCTTTGAGATATTGTCCAAGTGATCCAACAATAAACTCCATAACCTTCTTGCCATGAAGATCCTGTGCACGTTCAAAGACCTCGAATCGATTTACACCTACGTTGCTAGTACCACCGCCAGCATAGATTCCATATCCTAGTTCAGCAGCGGGAATGGCATGCGGAACAGTAAACTTAACACGACGATCCTCTGGTGATTTGGGCTCAGCGCCCTTGGGCAATTCCTTGTCAAGACGTAGTATGATAGAACCATTCTTCGTTATCGTAATGATAGGAAGTTCAAGTCCTTTCTTGATATCGGAACTGGGCACTTCCTTAGTATGTAAATAGAGGGTTTTTCCGTCTTCATATATGGTATATGCTTCACCTCCGAATGATACATACCAATGAGATGGTCGAAGGTTGCCTGGAATAGTAGCACCCTTGAACACAAGTCGTAGAACTGGCTTTCGTAGTTTTTCCCATTCTGCTGATTGCTCATCAATGTCTTTACCTTCTATTGCTGCTATCAAAGATTTAATAATAGAGTCACTTGGTCGAAGGAAAGTGTGCCCAGTTTGTGTGGCTACAAGGTCCAGACCATATAATCCAATGAGAGTATCGAAGAGGGTATCATGTTCTTGTGTGTAACGTCGAATATTTTTAGGCATCTTAGAACCAGACCCAAGCATAAAAGAGGTTATTGAAGTCATTTCTTTGGGGAAATTAAAAACTTCTCTTTTTGGCGGTCTAAAAGGAAAGAATAAATGGAAGAACCTCGAGAAAAGACAATAGGCAGAATTGCACAGTACTTTGCATGGCAATTACGAGATACCATCGATTTCAAGAATGACCCAGTTTTATCATTTCTATATCCCTCTGTGAACGTGAATAGTATTCTTCTTCAACTCCAATCAGACCAGGCATCAGCACCAGAAGGAGGACATGCATGGGAAAATGCATACAAGGACTTTCAAGCGGAATTCACCGATAGGTATGCTAAGGCAATAACTGAAGTTCAGAAGGGCGGAGGGAATAGCACTTCATATAAGTATACAGCCGAGGAGATTCATAAGGGCATCAAAGATGAACCTGTTCTCTTCGCTATGTTTATTGATTACAACTATATGACAAACGTATTGACACTTGGTGGAAAGACTGAGATCACTAAGTATCGCATATTATACAAGGAATTCCTTAAAGCACTTGGATTCAACCCTCCAGCGTCAACCCGTGAGATGCTTTCAAAGACATTTGAAATTGGCATTATTGGTGCTATGGGATCTCGATTGGAAGAAATGGTCGCAATATCGGAGAAAGTAGATGCTGCTGCCGCTGAATTGAATCCATATGTTGGTGAAGATGGCAACCCAATTGAATGGTCGCCCAAGATTTGCGCAATGTTCCTAAAGGTGGCCATATACGCGAATGATTTCGCGGATCGCGTACGAAAGGCTTTCCTCGATGTGCGCCTTCCTATTGAATATGTACTTAACCTTACATACCAATCCGCTATCAACAAGCCGACTGATTTGGAGGACATCAGGCGCGCACTCCCGTCATTCAATGATGCTACACTCAAGGATTATGCGACGTATATCCCTGAAACAATAACATGGCCCGAGGAATGGCGGGATAAGACAGAAGATGCTATGAAGCAGTTTGTAGAGGCCATTCGACATGATATGTGGTGCAGCCTTTTCGTACTACATTTCATCCGATTGTCTCCTAAGGTTGAAGCGAGTCCTCCGGAGAGTTCAGAAGAGCCTACTGTTGAAAGTACATTAGAAGAAACTTCAAAAGAAGAAACTACAGGAGAAACACATGAGCTGCATGAATACTTGATGGACCCTTCCATTGAGCCCGAGACGGATGAGGGTAAGAGCATGGTAAAGGATGAAGTCGTTGAGTATTATGGAAAGTTTGAATCAGTTCTGGGATTCGAACCAAAGAAAGAGAACCTCGATGGAGATTACACCGATATGATCGAAGAGTTTGTAGAGAACTACAAGATGGCAGAAGCAATTGCCAAGGAGAAGAATCTTGAACTTCCTAAGGTTGGTGGAGCAAAGAAGAAAAAGAAGATCAAGGGCAAAAAGAAGCCCAAGAAAGGCGGAGCTGCAACTTCAGAGGTTGAAAAGGTTGATGCTGAGCGTGCCAAGGTCAATCTTGAGTTTGGTAAGAAGCTCTTTGATATCATCGGAAAGTTGGCGGATGATATGATTGATCTCTCTGAGAATCAGGATCCTAAGCTCGTTGAATACTTCTCCGATGCATCGAGCAAGATTCTCACTGATCAAATGGATGCTATTGCCATTACATCTCGTGGATATATCCCTGTTCTCTCGGGATATTATCATACTCCTGAAGCCGCTGCTCGAACCAAGCGATATCTCGAGACTCTTACAAAGGCTGCTGGAAAGATCAGCGAGTCGATTGCGGCATATGACATTTCACAGAGCGGAAAGAATGTATTGGATCGCATTCGATCCAAGATCTATCAAATGTCTCGTCTCATTGTTGAGACCAACAATACGATGGATAAGATCTTTGCTCGTCTTGCCGGAAAGGAGATTGATCGTTTAGTTGCGGGAGATAGCATTCTTCGCAAAGGCAAGGATATCGGAAAAACAGAGCCTCCTTCAAAGGAGATTTCTGGGTTCACAGGTGATCAGCATAATAAGTATATGAAGGCATTGGAACGTCTTCGATCCAAGATTAAACGTTCTGCAGCTCGTCATGCCATTCTTATGGACATTGATCGTTTTAAGAAGTATATGGCAACGGGAGAAGAGAAAATGGATCGTGCCATTGAGAAACGGTTGAAAGAATTGCGTCGTGATTATGATCACTATTTAACGCATGCTGAAGACGCTACAAAGCGACAGAAGTACGAACGAGTTATTGAATTCAAGCTCACATCTATCAAGCGATTCTATGAATTGCTGAAGAAGATTGATAAGCTTCTGATGGAGTCTCACAAAGACTTCGTATTGACAGCCGCCGTCCGTGAGAATCTATATGCAGCCTTGGCCGATATTCAGGTCGCTACATCTCGTGAAGGCATGGTAAAAGAGAAGTTGTCATCTGCCGTGAGAGAGTTGGCTCGTAAACTTATCAAAGAAGATTTATATATTACTAATGATAATGATATTAAAGCTATCAGTAAGAGTGATTTGGATGAAATTCAACGTCTCATAATTAGCATTCTAAGTTATTCTCCAATGCTTAAGAATTTCTTCCGATTGGCAAATATGCTAGAAGCCACCAAATCAAGTCAAATTGATATTGAAGAAGTATACAATGTTATCACTCAATTTATTGTTGCAGGGTCCATTGATTACAATAAGGGTGGTTTTATTGCTAAGAGTCGAAAAGATATAGGTGGTGAGGAGAAAAAGGGATATCAAATACAGTATATTCATGAAGGTGAAACTACGCCGAAAAATATTGATGGTTCAACTATTGAAAATGTGCCCGATAAATACGATCTATATATCCGGCATACCTGGTGTAATCAAACTATTGAAGATAGGTTGTTTAGTATGCTAATCCAAGCTATTGCTGGTCGATTCTTCATTAAATTGGATCAACATAAAGCTGATTACTTCGAAACACGTATGAAACGTCCAGGCGCAGAACGATTTATGTTAGGAGGTGCAATTGATGATCCCATTGGAATATCTGGATCTACAGAAGTTATTCCTGAAGCTGCGCCGCTATACACTGGTCTACCTTTGGCAACACGTCTTTATGTTAAGACCTTTGTATGGAAGAATAATAAAGGTGAAACTCAAGAGCCACAATTTATTGTGCAATTACCGAAGAGTTCTCGTTTCAGACCATTGTTCTTGGCAGTAAAGGAAGGTAGACTTGAAATGGAGTTGCCAAGTATTGGATATAGTGAGGCATTTACTAGGAAGTTGCTATATGTTGTCAATCAGATATGGCAATCATTCGCTGGGACTGTTCAAGATCCACGAAAGCGTGTAAGTCAAATATTCGATGCATTCTTCGATGAAATCAATAGTGCAGTAATGCTTGAGACTGCATTCCACCATAAGCAAACCAAGGTTGATCGGGATGAGGAGAAACTTGCGGAATATGTCCAAACTGTTGGTCCTACAGCTATACAGAAGCCCGAAATGCTTGAATATGCCGATCCAACATATACTCAAGGTGCTATTAAAGCAGAAGTATATGATGCATTGAAAGATTTAGCACAGTCTGTATTTGACATCTTAGATAAAGTCGATGTATCGGAAAGTCAGATGGTCTCTGATTACAAGGCTTTCAATGAAAGAATGATCAAGCGCCTATCCGAAACTGAGGCGCCAAACAGATTCAAGGTATTGCTCCATGGTCTACGAAATATGGACAACATGGCTGGCGATATGTTAGCTTTGTTCATGGGCTTTAACGAATTCGTGGTTACTCCGATGGTTCTTGCTACTGGATTCATTGATGAAGTATTGGTTAAATTGATGAACTTGAAAATGGTTGCCGGTGGGAATGATGATATACGATATAATACTTTACATAATATAGTGATTCCTGGTACTAAATTTATCACAGTTAATAAGGTTGATGGCAAGCCTCAGATAGATGCGAACAATCTTATCGCATATTTGGAGGATCTTGCTGCGAATGTACGTGCAGGCATGGAATCTTTCGCTAAAATAGGAAAACCTGAAGTTATGGAAAAATATATGATCCGTCTTGCTCAATGGGAACCAAAGACATTAATAGATACATGTGTAAAGAATGTAAATGCAGCATTAAAGACATCAGTTAAAGCATTTCCAACTATCATTACCAAGAATAGATATCCTTGTGAACTATTTGATTCGACTTCTAATACGATAACATATCTTAATGCTGGTAATGATATAACTGAACTTAATAAAAGATTCAAATCTGCTAAATCTATCCATATGCCTATGGGGACTCTTGATGGAAAACCAGTTCGTATAACTGGAAATATGCCTTGGAATCCAACAGTAATGCAACATATCGAATCAGGTGATAGAACAGATGATCAAATACCTTCAATCATAGGAAGAGATCCAATTGGTTTTGTTGAAGCTTTTAATAGATTATTAGTGAGCGTAGCACATCATTTAACGATATCGGGAGAAGAACCAGTGATGATTTATGAATTGGCTACGAACGTTTCTAGTAATTCTATTCTATCAGAGTTCTTCCAAACAAACACTATTACTGTTACAACACCAAGACCAGTAGGTGGTCAATTCAAATCGTTACAACTTAATCTACTTCCAAATACAATTGCTACTATTAAAACTGGACCTGGGTTCACTGATAACATATTTATAGATTCTAATACATTGATACCATTACCAGTGCCTGCTCCCGCCGCAGCGGGACGACTTTCTAGTGCAACTGTAGATGCTAAGGATAAATACTTATTTGATGTATGCATATACCCATATGTGAACTCTATGAATAGTAAGTTTAGACGGCGAATAGATGAAGTGAGTCGTACGGATCTTGCACATTATGTTGCATATCTTCCATTATATATTAATTGTTTCAAACAGCTTTTATATGAACTTACATGGGACGCAAAGAAATCTGATAATGAGACATCATATAGTAAGATCATCGACATCATGAAGGCATTTATTCATGAATATGTTAAATTCTATGATAGCATTCGTGAAGTGTATGGACAACCTATTCATATGGAATATACTAAGGGAGACTTCGATGAATATAAGACTCCTGCTGGAAATTATGATTTCAATAAGTTTATGACACCTATGGCGGTTGTCCAAGGAATTGCTTCTATCAAGAAAGATGGCCCTGTTGTTATGCCTTCATTCGTAGATGCAAAAGATGCAATGGGATTATCATGGATGACGCTTGCATTGTATACAAAGTATAGTGGAGCGGTATCATTGGATGCAGTTCCATGGACAGTCGATTTGGGCAAGCGGGTAGAGCATTTAACTGGCTCTAATCTTCCGATAAGTCTTATTGTGAATAATGTTGCTAGACTTGGTTCATTAATTAATTTCAATCATTTGTTTACTAGTATTCGCTCTGGTGTTGGGGTATATAAAACAAATATATTCCATGCTCATTCTCCTGAGATATTAACTTATTGGATATTAGTTGAAGAGCCAGGTGACATAGATCCTGCAATGATTAAGAATACTACAGAAAATATATGGAAGATTGAAAATAATAAAGTTAAAGCAGATGATACCAATGATCTTGCAAAAGGACGCGAAACCGCACTTAAAGCCCTTAAAGAAACAATGGGTGAAAGAATATGGTTCCTTAAAGCAAGACCTGCTGAAGCAAAAGCTCTCACAGATTGGTGGACTAAGAAGCGAGATGTTACATTTGACGATCTACGTAGAGAAGAATATATGGGATATACGACTGATCCCGATAAGGCTAAAACGCCATCAATTGTGGAGTTTTGGCGTATTATGCGTCCAACTGAAGTTATAGACAAGACAAAACAATTGGATCGAACAACTGCTGCAATGTATTTATATCTTAAACGTAATCCAATTACACCAACAGCCGTGTTGGATCTCATTCCATTCCCGAATGTATTCAATTATTCTAAGGTGTTGTGGCTATATTATAAAATTCATTCATACCGTAATGAGCATGATAATCCACGAGGTCTTAACAAAGAAAAAGTACCATACCTTGTTATTGATCCATTGATGGACAAAGATACTGCTATGGTAGAAGTACTTGCTGGATTACCTAAAGATTGGAAGGAGACATGGGCTGATTGGAAACAAATTGCTGGTTTACGAGATTATTATTACTTGGGTAAGAAACATTCTTTGATACCAGAATTCTATACTTCGTATGAAGAAGGCGAACCTGGTTTCTGTAATCCAATCGGATGGGAAAAGAATGTAGCCAAAGAAAGAAAATCTGAAGCCGTACGTAGTCTTCCTATCTTCGCTATGATGATCCGTATGCTAGATCAATATGGCATATTGATTAAGGAAGAAATGCGCGATTATCTTAAGACCCTTAAGGTTCGTAAGATGGATGAGCCTATGGATCATAAGGATATCATTCAGGATATCATAGGGTAAAAAATACAAAGTACAAAAAATATATTGTTTAATTTTTATACAAAAACGAAGGGATTAGTTGGAACATAAGTTCCATAAGCTCTAGCACCACGACAAGGTTCCCTTCACGCTAGAGACACGAGCACACACACATTCGAGCACACAACAATGAGTACACATTCGAACACTCACACGCACTCCGATCGACGTTGCTGAATCTTTGACAACATTGGATGTGTCGAGGGAATATGACGCATGTATGCGTCAAGGATCTGCATGGCAGATCCAAAACTCCCTTTTTCACGATTCTCAAGGTCGTTCAATAGAGTCCAAGCCTTTTCGACCCATGCATTAGGAGGACCATATGACTTTTCATCAAGTTCCTTCTGAGCATCATCATTGGCGGAAGATGCCCCTGAATCGTCGGTTGGTTGCTTACACACAACAACCCGCATAGTGCCAATCACGTCTTCTACATTCAATGGAGGGGTGTTTTCTCCATCTTGAACAAACCTGTTTGGAGGAACTTTCTCCTTTAGCTGAAGCACGGTCTGAAGCAATACCGCCTTTGCCTCGCGAACTGCTTGCAAATCTTGAATAGTCTTTTGAAAAGCAGCATCCATCTCCTGTTTTTCTTGTCGCTCTTTGGCAAGCTCTCGCTTGAGCTCTTGAACAGTCGTCTCGAAAGATGCATTCAGGCTCTCCGCCACTTCAAGCTTTTTTTGGAGCTCTTCGATCGTCTCACGTAGGCCTTGGTTACTTGCACGAATTGCTTGATAATCCTCATCCTGGTTCTGGATGTAAGCTTCCAGAACAGCAATTTTTTCTCGCGCAGCTATTAGAGCTGCATTCGACTGATCATCAGATGTTGACATGTCGAAAACTTCTTTCTACTAGAAAGACCCAGTATGCTCCCTTTTGAAATATTCATTTTTACAACATATCGAAATTGTACATCTCACAGAACTAAGACAAAAAAATAAGGCAAAATAAAAACCTTTTTATATATTTAAACAATGGAAATCTCTGGATGGATTCTGTCTTTACTTGTGGTTGTATTAGTTGTATTGCTAATTATTGGTCAACCTAGAGATGATAACATATTAACATGGGAAATCAGTCCGGATGTATTGACACGTGGTTATAACAAAACACTTTCAGCGAGCAGAGCATTCATAACAATAATTGGTGATGAGCAAATGACGGGTATAACTAAAAACATTAAGAAGAAATATCCTCCGATACATTA
>Ga0180301_10000805_pt1 | contig 24504 bp, 38 predicted proteins | sample GuaBasSediGuay16_FD_121797 | JGI IMG/M metagenome (GOLD analysis project Ga0180301, IMG submission 121797) | Subseafloor sediment microbial communities from Guaymas Basin, Gulf of California, Mexico - Guay16, Core 4569-2, 12-15 cm | ecosystem: Environmental > Aquatic > Marine > Hydrothermal...
TCATTATCTGCTTATAAAATCCGTGTTTTTTATGATTATTTTATTAAGGCTTAAGGCAAATTTGGTTTTAAGAAGTTTGGAGGGGTTACCTAAAGCCTCCTCAAGAGAACCATCAAATTTTATTCTTCCGAGAAACTTAACCCCTTCCTCTGTAATTTCAGATTCTTTAACTTCAAAATCAGGCCTGCTCATATTTTCAATTACACCCACACACGAAACGCTTTCTTCCTTAAGAAGCCTTATGGTTTTTTTAACTGTCTTCAGCACAATTTGTGAAGCACTTGTTAAAATAAGAAATTCAACTCGAGGAATAAAACGAATGGTATCAAGAATAACGTCTTTTGTGCCCGGAGGCATATCCAGAATAAGAAAATCCAATGAGCCCCACTGGGTTATAGCAAACATTTCAACAAAAGCGGACGAGGTATCTTTTTCCCTAAAAGGCGCAGGGTTATCCTTAGAGTAGTAATTTATCGACATAAACTTTATACCTTCAACTTCAGGAGGAACAATTCCTTTTTCTTCCTGCGGATAAGCCTCTCTTACGCCAAGAATCATATGAGCGCAAGGACCACAGAAATCTACATCAAAAATCCCTACTTTCTTACCCTTCTCCTTGAGGATCAAAGAAAGGACCGCTGCAACAACGCTCTTGCCAATACCTCCTTTACCTCCAGAAACAGCAATTACTCTCTTTACCCCTTCAAGACGCTTTTTGATTATATTTCCCCGTGGGTCCATCTATTCTCCTTCAACATAATCTATACTGACGCCTCTACCCCTTACTACTTCAAAATCAAAACTTTTACAGGAAGGACACCGCATATAAACATGGACAACTTCCGGAACAAAATGTATATCTTCTTGATTTTCCTCTTTGACGTCTAATGAATCTGTAAACTTCCAGACATAACCGCACCGTCGGCATTTAAAGACTGCTTCTTCCTTATCTAGTTTTATATTTACTCCTTCAAAAACAGCCCCACAAGATGCAGTTATATCTTTTAAAGCAGACCGGAAGATATCCTCTTCTATCTGCTGTAGTACTCCCAGCTTAACTTTTATCTCACTTACGCGGTTAAGATTCTCTTTTTTGCTTACTTTCAATACTGTCTCAACCACTGACTCTGCTAATGCCCACTCATGCATATTTTTCTCCTTAATAATATTTCAAAATAAAACTTCTTTCAGAACTTTAAAATCCTTAATAAGGGTACTTTTAAGATTAACATTATAAGTAGCAGCTGCGGGATGATAAAAAGGAATTATTTTTAACGAGCCAAAAATAGAATGGTATGAAAATACTTTCCCATGAATTTTTGTTATCCCGGCCACCTCTTCTGCAAATCCGTACTTACTCATTATATAACGTGCGGCGAAATTTCCCAGACAACAGAGCACCTGAGGTTTTACAACCTCAATCTGCCTATCAAGGTAAGGGGTACAACTTTTTATCTCCTCGCTTTCAGGGTCACGGTTATTAGGAGGACGGCATTTAAGTATATTTGTAATATAGACATCTTCTCTAGCCAATCCCGCACTTACAAGAAGTTCATCAAGTATTCTGCCTGCTGCCCCACAGAAAGGAATACCTTGCCTATCTTCATTAGCGCCAGGTGCTTCTCCCACCAACATTATTCTTGCCTTTGGATTTCCTGCCCCAGCTACAGGAGTATGACGGCCTTTATGCAACTTACATTTTTTGCAACTTATTACCTCTTCTTTAATCTTTTCTAAGCTATCCATTACAACCCTAAATTACTACTAATTTCCTGCATTGCTGAGAGACAAATCTCTATAAATTCCTTTAGTTCTAATCCCAACTCGCTACAGCACATAATCTGCTGGCGGTTAGCACCCTTAGCAAACCTTTTTTCTTTAAACCGGTTAAGAACAAACCCAGCATCTAAAGACTTCAGTTTTCTATCGGGGTGCATAAGAGCTGCAGCAACTATAAGACCTGCTAAAGGGTCAACAGCATACAATGCTTTTGCCATAAAAGAATCTCTTTGCATATGTCCGGCGTGTGCTTTTATAGCATCTAATATCTCTTGTGATACTTTGTAATTTTCCAAAACTCTCACAGTAACAAACCCGTGCTGGGAGAAATCATCTTTTGTCTCCTCATAATCGAGGTCGTGTAAAAGCCCTGTCAGTGCCCATTTAAATTTATCCTCGCCGAATTTCTCAGCCAGCTTCTCCATACATGCCTCAACGGCTAAACTGTGTTTAATTAAATTTTTATTCTTTAATCTCTCCCTAACAAGTTTAAAAGCATCCTGGCGGGTCATAATTCTACATCTTCAGTAAATACGCTCCCCAAATACACCTCTCCCTATTCGCACCATATTGGCGCCTTCTTCAATTGCCACCCTGTAAGAGTCCGACATCCCCATTGATAGATATTCTATATTGACTGACGGCAAATTGAGGTTTTTCAATTTATCGAAAAACTTCTTCATCTGACGAAAGTACGGCCGTAAATCCTCTGGGTCACCGGTTAAAGGCCCCATGGTCATTAACCCCTCTAATCGAAGATACCTAAGACATGATATCTTGCGCGCTAACTCCTCTACTATTTTATAATTCGGCTCAATGCCTGACTTGTTTCTCTCAGCAGCTATATTGATTTCTATAAAAACCGATACCGTTTTGCCTATCTTTTCTGCTCTCTTATTTATAGCCTCAGCAATTTCATAAGAATCAATGGTCTGGATAACATCAAAAATCTGTAATGCCTTATTGATTTTGTTTTTCTGCAGATATCCTATAAAATGCCACTTCACTTTTTGTGCCAATGGACCCAGCTGTTCATAAACACACTCTGTTTCCTGAACATAGTTTTCTCCAATGATTTCTGCACCTGCAAAAATTGCTTCTTTTATCTCTTCGGCACTGCGCGTTTTTGCCGCCAAAACCACTTCAACATAATCCGGAACCTCTTTTCTTATTTTGAGATAATTTTCTCTAATCCCCATCAGTTTTTAGTATTAGAATCCGAGATAATACAATACAACCGATACTGCTAACCCAACCATAAAATTGAACAATTTAATCAAGAAAGAATCCTTCACTGTATAAGAAAGAAGTGGTAGCATCCCGTGACCATCCTGAACAATAGAACTGCACAACAACACAGAAAAAGGAATAATTCCTTTGGCAAACATCATTACAAAAATAAGATGAGGCCCTGACTCAGGAATAATCGCTACAACTGCTGCAATAAGAAGAACCCAAAACATATGGGTTTTTACAAACATCTCCAGATTAAAAAACTTCAGGCCCAAATCCACAATCAGAAGAGCGCCAAAGCTCCATAAGAAAACACGCCATAAATGCCTCTTTGCTATATGTTTCCAGATATGCTCCTCCAGGTAATGCTCAGGCACAGTAATAACAATAAAAGAAGCTATAAAAAGCAGTATCACAAATGTAATCCTTTCCCACCCCCATTCCTGTGGCCCTGCTACTCCTGCAATAAATCCATACAACGACCCTAAAAGAAGAACCAGCAATAAAAACCTTGCGAGAGAAAGCTTTTTTAGGTGTTCTGCAACATCTCTCCATCCCAAACAACGGCAGGTATCCTCTGGATGGATAAAAGAAACGTCACAGTGCTGGCATGTCTTAATTCTCAATAACGAGATAAGTCTGTCTGCAAGATAGGCTGAAATTACTCCAATAACAAAGAGAATAAAGAATAAAAACAATGCTTTCCCAGGAAACATTGCAAGCATTACAAATGCCTCATCCCCGCTTGTAGCAATCATTCCACCAGCAACTGCGCCAAAAGTAATAAGCCCACGAATATAGAAAGATACGTTCAGAAAAGAACCAAGACACCCTGGTGTCGCCCCAAGAAATGATGCTGTTACATACTGGCGTATTCTACTTCCTTTTATAATCTGACTCATTCTGCCACGGGTTAAAACATTCACATAATCTACAAGCAACATCATTACAAAAACAAAAACTGTTATCATCAGGCCATGTTTTAAGTTATCAAATACAACTTCCATACCTTCCTCCATAATTAAACATGTAAAACAAATCTTGTAGCCTGCACGTTAGAAAGAAATACATTTACTTCACTGGCTAACCCTAAACCCCTAACTTTAAAAAAACAATTAAACATCAAACTCCATTCCTGCCTTAATAAAAATAAAACTATCGCCGTAGGCATCTTTAAATATCTGTTGAGCTTCATACCCTGTGCAATGAGTAGGCCCCACCTTTTCTACCCCTAACTCCTTTAACCTCTCGACAACAATTTTTATTTCCCTTCTGTCTTTATCCATAAGATGAAACCCTCCGAAAACAAAATACAACTTATCATGAGAGAATTTTTCCTTTACAACCTCCAATACCTTATCAACCCCAGGATGAGAACATCCTGTCATTACTGTAAGCCCGTTTTTTGCCTTTAATACTAATGCTTGCTCAGCAATATATGCCCCCTTGTAACTACCCCGTATCTGTCCGGTAACAAAAATATCTTTATCCACACAAAAAAATCCTTTATTCTCCACTATATCCGCCCCCAAGTCTTTTATCTTCTTTTTAAACTCCCTGCTAAAATCAGGACATACATAAACTCTTACTCCCCGCCTTTTTTCCAATAAATCCCATAAACCGCCGGTATGGTCCCAGTGCTGGTGAGAAACAATAACACTTCTAATTTTACTTATCTCAACACCGAGTTTTTCCATATTACCAAGAAGCCAACTCCCCTTCTCTCCTGTATCAAAGAGAATTTCGCCATTAACAAGAAATGAAACCCCCCAGCCAGTATGAAGTTTTTTATCACGTGCTTCTTTATCAAAAAGGACCTTTACCTGCATTGCAAAATCCTCCTTTATGTAGCAACCACCTAACTCTATTAACGGCCGTTGCGGCAAAAAAAAGGTGTGACTTACAACGGCAGTCTGACGAACCAAAACGTTCAACAAAGTCAAAATGCTCTTTAAGAAGAGAGGCAACAGAACACTCTTTTTTGCTGTGTGCTACCCATACTTCATCTATAACAGTATAAGGGGATTTTAACAAATAATCAACGTGCCAGAATAAATTTTTATCTTTTAAGATATGCCGATTAAGCCGGGATTCTATCCCTCTTTTTGCTGAACCAACATATAGATAATATCCCTTAGAAAACTTTATTTTTCCCAATCTTCCTACTGCAACTTTTATATTTCTTCTTACTTTCAAGAAAAGAACATAACTTTTTGCTAAATGAAGGCAATTCTTATTCATTTCTAAAAAACTATTCTAAGCACACAGGTAAATATGCTTTGAGATAGCTTAATGTTATCGCTGATTACCTTCCTTGCTGCTTACATCTTAAAACTCATCCTACCTCTGGCAACTCCCTGTATCTGAGCAAGGAGGCTTATTGCACCTTTCTTCTCTGCCGCAACAGGTACGAAAGCTGGTATTACCCTTTTTATAATCTGTCTCATAGAATCCGCTGCCTTTAAAAATTATTCCTGCGCCCGTTCCAATAATCCGCCTTAAATGTCCTCCGCATTCCGGACACCTCTTAAGTGGTTCTTCACTCATACCTTGAAACTTCTCAAGCTTATTTCCGCAATACTCACACACATACTCATATGTCGGCATATCAACATCTCCTTTTTAAGAGCACTTATGCTACAGTAACTTATTATCAACTGTTCCATCCGGCATCATATTATCCGGATGGTAAATACCCTTTTCTTCCATTTTATATCGCACGCAACTTAAATAATCACCTCTGCAATATCTTTCAACCCACTTTTTGTCTATCATTGCCCGCTCATAAAACCACTTAATTGGACATACACTATACCATTTACAAACTTCTCTGCGGCTCATTATATTTTAAACAAACTAAAAGCCTGAGAGCCTTATCAGCTTCTTTTCTCAATAAAGTCAGTTTATAACTACTGCTTTGCACCTTATAGGCTCCACAAACCCCTGTCTTTTCTCCCTGGAGTAAGTATTTTAATACTCCCCCAAACTGAAACAACCTCCTCTCTGCCTAACCACTCCTTAGAAAACCTGCAAGGGTACAGTTGTAAAATTCATGCTCTAACCATGCTGGCGCCGCATTTAGGGCAATTTACAGAATAACAGGGAACTCCTCTTTGATGTACTACTTTAGTGCCACAACCGGGGCAAACGCAGTAACCAGTTGGCCCTGCACCAGGCCGATTGCCGCCCATCCGGCCTCTGCCGCCGCCAGCACCCATTCCTCTGCCTGTATCAGGACCACTCCCAAAAGGACCTGTTCCATCACCTCTTGGCATCTCAACCTCCTTGATTACAGGAACACCTCTACAAAGTCACCTGTTTATACACGGATTAGCGCTAACTTTCACTTCGTGAAAACACAGATAATCACAGAGAGCAACAAATTAACACAGAAATATGCCCTTCGGGCGTCATATGTGTCGCTTCGCTCCACGTCATATGGCCTTACGGCCGTCATACTGCTCGCTGCGCTTGCGTCATACAGAAAAAAGTCACCAAGCCACAAAGTCACCAAGTCACACGTCTATACACAGATGAACGCAAGATATAAACAGATTAATACAGAACACAAAATACAGTATCGATTATCTATTATCTAGGATCTAGTATCTAATATCGAGTATCGATTATCCAGCATCATTCGATCCTTGTTCCTAGATCCTCGATATTAATCTTACTATACGCTAACCGCTAATTTCTACCTTCTACACCCTCCACCATAACATAAAAGTCACAAAGTCACCAGGTCATCACGTCACACGTCACATAGTCAGACGTTACAAATATGTTAATATCTTTCTGCATCTTTTTTTCTCGTCAGATGAGTATTCTTCTCTGCACGGGTGACTTTGTGTCATGGTGACATTGTGACTTTAACTAATCGCTATTCGCTATTCCCTACACCCTACGCCCTAAATACTATCAGCTATGAACCATTTTCGTTACTCATCCCTGATTTATGTTCAACTGTAGGAGCTGACGTTGACTTGAACCGACCTTCCTTATATTTCTCAACCGCCTCTCTAACTACTCCTTCTACCCCTGTAACTATCTCAATACCTGCTGCTTGCAAGGTTTGAAAAGCATTGGGGCCAACATTGCCTGTTAATACCGCCTGAACTCCTCTGTCCGCTATAAGCTGAGCAGACTGAACTCCTACTCCCCCCATCCCAGAAATATTAGGATTCTTAAGTGCCTCAAAGTGCATACTCTCGGTATCTACAATAATAAAGTACTGGCACCGACCGAAACGAGGGTCAACATCAGAATTCAAGTTATCTCCTTGAGAAGTTACACAGATTAGTTTTTTTGTCTCTTCCTTTTTACTATTTCCCATAACTTGCTCCTTATTTTATCTATTCGTGATGGTGGCCACATTCACCTCTACCTGTACCGTGTCCTTTTGTTTTCACATGCTCACATAAACTCTCTTTCCCTTCCAATGTCCCTTTTAGAATTTCTTCGATAACATTATCAACTTTTCCCTCAACGCCCACAATAGTCTGAACACCAAAATCTTCAAAAAGACTTTTGGCTCTGGCTCCCATACCACCGCAGATTATATATTCAACACCTCTATCATGGAGAAACTGAGGGATAACTCCTGGTGCATGACCGGGATTCTTAACCACCTCTTTACGAACAACCTCATTTTCTTTTATGTCCACAATAGTAAACTCAGGACAACGCCCAAAATGAGCTGATACATATCCTGCATCCGTAGATATTGCAACCCTCAAAATTACCTCCTCTTTTTATCATGTAAGATTAAGACAGGCAAGGATAGTGAACTACCCTTGCCCATAAATTTACTCATGGTCTTCCTTGTTACCAGCTGACTCGAGATCTTTCAAGCGCTGGCTTACAGCATCCAGCTCCTCCTTTAAATACTTTGCCTGCTCTTTCAAGATATTCATCTCCTCATCACGAGATACCCCAGCATAAGAATGTACTGTCGGAGCATAAGGAGGAAACCACCCTCTGGCTCTTACCCATCCAGGAAGACCAGTGGCATAATACCAGTGGCGCCATCCACGTCCACCGCCTCTGCCAAACCAACCACGGCCTCTGCCCCAGAATCCGCGCCCTCCAACAGGATTCATATATCCAGGGACAGAGTAACCAGCACAGTAACCGGCGGCACGACCTGTCATCGGGCCCTGGCCCATTGGACCTGTTCCATCACCCCAAGGCATAACAATCACCTCCTTTCTTTAATATTAGTGAACTATCGATTCCAAACACTTATTTTTTCCTGCATTGTCCACATACCCCATAAAATTGAATAATATGATTACGAATATCAAAATTATATTTTTTAGATAACTTATCCTCTACGCCTCTTATAAAAGTCTTCTCTTCCTGGAGAGCCTCAGAATAATCAATTATTCTACCGCATTCAACACATATAAGATGATGATGATGCCCACGATTACCGTGGGGCCCCTCGATGAGTTCATAACGAGCTCTGCCATCACCGAAATCAAACTTAAAAACTAACCCCATGTTAACAAGAATTTCTAATGTTCTATATATAGTGGTCAACCCTATCGAAGGATAACGAGGATGTACTCTTAAATAAATATCTTCCGCACTTAAATGTTTATCTGCGTTTGCTAAAGCATCCAATATAATTTGACGGCCCATTGTTACTCTAAAACCGCAATTGCGAAATTTACTATGCCACCATCGTGGACCTCCTGGAAAACCTCTTGGCATATCCACCTCCTTAATGAAAATGGTTTCCATTTCTAATATATACCAAAACAAGAATTTTGTCAAGATGAATTACATCTTTATCTTCAATGAAAATAATTCCTTAGGAGATTGTTGTATTGAGAAGGTAAAAAAGGGGAAACAAGTTACTAATCACCTTAATCAAAGCCTCCTCGAGACTGGCGGACTTGAGAAAGCTTCTCCTCTTCCTTTGTCTTCTCCTCATGTTCACGGTCTCCGGCAGCCCCTTTACAGCGCTGAGAGAGCACACGAGCTGTCTCCTGACGAGAGTAACATATCAGAATATCATAAGGCCTTATCTCTGTGTTACCCGTAGGAACCCCAATGTATTTCTCTTCCCCGTTTATACGTCGGTAAATAGCTAATACCAATACACCTTCCTGCTCAAGTCTTAAGTCTTTCAAAGTTCGGTTTGCCATCCAGCTATTCTCCTTAACCATAATACGGGAAATAGTATAGCCTTTGCTTAAACCAAGAATCTCTTCATAATCGTAAACATGCAAATTAGTCCATCTTTTTAACGCGTGTATAATTATCTTCTTCATTGCACGGTATATATACTCTGACCGGGAAAAAACCATTATCAGGATAAGACCAACAAGAAGAATCCCTCCTCGTACAACAATTCCACGGCCACTTTGCCCTACAAAGGTTAAAACAAAGGTAGCAATTGAAGAAGTTATACCTGCGCTTCCCAAAAGAATTAAAACCCGGATTATTCTCCTGCGCACAGGATGAGCAATTACCATTTCCGCTTCCTGGGTAGTAAAACCGACCCCGGAAAAAGCTGATTGGGCCTGAAAAGAAGCAATCTCAGGAGATAAACCGGTAAGTTCTAAAGCAATGGCTCCAATCCTTACTACAATGATAGACATTACAATAATTGTAAGTAAACTGAATAGCGCAATCATTTCAATAGAGGTTCTTTCTTGTTTAAAATAAATAACATTTACTTAAAATTTTTGCGATTTTTATTCTATCATCTGCCCTAAGAGTGTCAAGGGACAAGAAAAGAAGAAATGTTATAACAAAAATAATTACGACTTACCAGGGGTTGGCTTTTCTTCTTTTAAATAAACAGAAGCAGGGACCTCAAGACTGTGAGCTTCTAAAAGCTCTTTATTTTTAAGTACATCAACTGTACTTCCTTCGGCAACTATTTCTCCATCATCAAGAAGGACAACCCTTGTGCATGTTTCTAATACTAAATCCAAGTCGTGAGTGGCGATTACCCTTGTGATAGAAATATCATTAAGAAACTCTATTAATTGGCGTCTATGATAAGGATCTAGATTGCTTGAAGGCTCATCCAAAACAAGAATTTCCGGCATCATTGACAAAACCGTAGCAATAGAAATTCTTTTTTTCTCACCAAAACTTAAATGATGTGAGGAACGGTTTTTAAAATTCAACATATCAACTTTACTAAGCGCCTCATCAACAAGCTTGTGTACTTCATCCTTAGAAAGGGACATATTAAGGGGACCAAAAGCGACATCATCAAAAACTGTAGGCATAAAAAGCTGATTGTCAGGGTCTTGAAAAACTAAACCCACTTTTCTTCTTATATGAAAAAGATTGCCAGAATTTATTTCTTCACCGAATATTTTAATAGAACCTTCTCCCTGCAGAATTCCATTTAAATGAAGGAGTAAAGTAGACTTCCCGGCGCCATTAGGGCCAACAACACCCAGAGATTCTTCCTCAAAAATATCCAGATTAATATCGGATAGTGCATTGGTACCATCGGGATAAGAATAGTTTAATTTTTTTATTTCTATGGCTTTCCTATTCAATCTCATGCGGCTAAAAACCTTATAAAAAATAGTAATCCTGTTGCAGCTATTAAAAAATAAAAGTCTCTCAACTTAAAAGAAAAATTGTCTATAGTCTGGATTTTACCGTCAAACCCGCGGGAACTCATTGCTAAATAAACATTCTCTGCTCTCTCATATGTCCTCAAAAATAAAACTCCTATCATATTAGCGAGAACTTTATTATGAAACCATCTCGACCCTCCTACCGAACGTGCTTTCTTTGCCTGCTGCATTCTCATCAACTCATCAGTTACCACAAAGATATACCGATACATAAAAGACAGAATCATAATAAATATTAAAGGGACCTTCATTTTTTCAAGGGCTTTTAACAAATTAGGAAGCTTTGTAGTAGAAACAAGTAAAATCATAGTCAAAATACAAAGGAAAGACTTGGCTGCTATATTCCAGAAAATCAACCATCTACTATTTAAGATACCAAGAGAATACCCTTCTGAACCCGCCTTCTCTAAGAATGGTATGAAAATAGAAATAACAATAACAAAAGGAATCGCTACTGACGAACGCCTCAAAACAAACATTAAAGGCACACGAGAAAATAGAATTAATGTAAGAGTAAGTATGCCGTATAAAGCTAATGAAAAAAACTTTTCTATAGGAGTAAACACTACAAAAAGTATAAATATGCAGGAATAAATAAGTTTAACTCGCGCGTCCAGTCTATGAATGGGGCTATTTATATTACTGTATTTGTCGATATAGGAATGCCTCACCTGTTTTTAAGTAACTTAATTAGAGCTGCCACTACATAGCCAAAAATAAAAACTATAACCGTTCCAAAAGCTCCTGCTAACGCAGTAGCTATCTTTTCATTGCTTAAATTAGGCCATAGATAATCGGGAAAAGGAGCATGTATAATGGGTTTATCTATTTCTTTATTCATAAATCCTTTGCTCTGGGCAACTTTCTCCAAACCATCAGGCCAAGGTGAAGCGAAAGGAGAAACCATTATAGCAAGAAAAAGTGCTATTATCAAACCGTAAAGAATATCTACCTTTCTCATTTTATACCTCCTTCGTATATTAAGTCTGGCCTCACCTTCAAAATAAAACTTATCACCAAAGATGTAATCAACGCCTCTCCTATCCCGATAAGAATATGCACTACAACCATTGCGGGCAACGCTATTCTTAAGGGAGAAGTTCCTGAAAAAGCAAGTTCTAAAGCACACGCACCAGAAGCAATTACCACCGAAAGCCACGAAGCTATAGCAGCCCCAGTAACAATTCCTCCTTTGCCTTTTATAAACGACCTGATGAGTCTGTAAATATAATACCCCATAAAAGCAGAAATAAAAGCCATATTAAAAATATTTGTCCCCAGTGCAGTAACTCCTCCATCTTGAAAAATAAAACACTGTGCTGTCAATACAACAGCAATAACAATTGCTCCTGCATAGGGGCCTAACAAAATACTAGCCAAAACCCCTCCCAGAAGATGTCCTGATGTTCCTCCAGCTACTGGAAAATTAAGCATCTGTGCTGCAAAAATAAAAGCTGCCATTACCCCCATAAGGGGAATCATCCTGTCTTTCAATATCTTTGCTGCTCTCTTTATGCAATACCCCAACCCACAAAAGGAAACAACCCACATAGGTGCCCATGTGTTTACCGCCAGAAAACCATCTGGTATATGCATTTAACCCTCCTTTTATAAATCAACCTGTATTCTTAAACCTCCAAGCACTATGGGTTTACCGCTTCTATTAGTATCTCTACCATAAGCATTCCACACTGCCTGGAAATCAAAAGATAAAGCAAAATTATCATTCATTCTAAAATTATAATAAGCTTCCAGGTGTGTTTCCGACTTTGCCTTCAAACAATTTGCATTCTTATAATCAGAAGAAGGAAAAACCTGACCGAAACCAAAACCAAAAGTGTCGTTATCCCTATTCCACAAAACACCATCCAGCTGAAGACCTACGCTGTAAGACTGCTCTAAAGAAAACTCCTCTCCATTCATATAAACTTTAGGATTCTGCCAGCCGTAACGTAAAAATACTCCTAGAACTTCTGATAATTCCTGGTCAAAACTCAAACCAAAACCATACCCTCTTTCCTTAGTTGCACTGGTATTATTCCATTTAGTATGATTCTTATCATTCAACCACATATAAAATCTATAATTACCCTGCCTTCTGAAGAATATCTGTTTAAAACCAAACTGAAGGGCAATAAACATACTATCGAACACATCATCCCAATTAGAATCCGCGTCTACTCCCACAAGATTGACATTTAGAATCTCCCCGGCACTAAAACCTACTCTTATCCCCACAGAATTACTATCAGGGAATTCTACAACAGGAGAATTCTTAAAAATATTACCCAAAAATTGCGCCGTCTCGTCATTGGCATACTCATTAGTGTCAATACAACAAGTAACGTCTATCTTACCCATTGTTAAAGTTAATGGAACGCTTTTAAAACGATGTTCAAACCATACTTCAATCAAATCAAAACTCTCATCACCGGTTGCATCAGCATTGACGCTGCTGAATAACTTAAGCTCGTCAGTAACACCATCCCCGTTGCCTGCTTCAAAATGCAGCAATACTTTACTATCCTCAAAAAAGTCTTTCTCTAATATCAAATCGAACGAGTATGATGCATCGGTTATGCTCTCTCCACTATCAGATAAAGTGTCTGAATTTGCCTTATGGGCTCCTTGAGCTATAAAGGTAACTCCCCCCTCTATATTTACCCCTTCTAAAATATTCACTATTTCGGTAAGCCTGCTTTGAATATCTACGTTACTATCTGTTTCGCTATGCTGTTGAACCTTCTTTTCCAGTTCTCTAACCCTTCTCTTTAAATCTTTGACCTCACCCTCAATATTCTCAGAAAATACAGAAAAATGGGAAAACAACAGAAGAAAACCTACGGCTATCTTACAAAACTTCTCCATAAGCACCTACCTTTCATATAGCGGTATTTTTGGCTGTCCAATCAATACCGCTTTCTATACACAATATAAGCTCTGCAGGCACAGTAGCTTATCTTAAATTAAACCTTTTCTTTTCTCTCTTTTCAATCTGAACAATACGAGAATCATGAATAGTAATTATTATCTCGCCATAACTAATATTTTTTATTCCGCGAACAATCTCCTTTTTTATGTTATCTCTTAAAATTTTATCTTTACGCATAAATATCTTAGTATCACCTATGTTATAATCGTGCTACCCAAAAATCAAAAAAAATTAATCTATGCTGCTTAAGACAATCTTGCCGTACTTTATCCCCTTTAAGGCAATTAACCTATCTGCAAGCTCTCTTAATAAATTTGCTTTCCCTTTTAAAGCAATCATCTCTAAGCAATTATAGTGATCAAGATGAATATGCTGGGACGATAAAACAAGATTCTGGTATTTGTGCTGGATGTCTATGGCTTTATTAACCAGGTCTCTTTTATGATGGTCATAAACCAGCACAATACAGGCAGCAACCACTCTGTTACTCTTCCAGTTCTGCTCTACTAAATTTTTTCTTATTAAGAAACGGATTGCCTGAGACCTGTTGGGAAACTTATGTTTTTTTATAAAGCTATCAAGGGTCTCTAATAAATCTTCCTCGATAGAAACACCAAACCTTTTTACCTTTCTCATAATAACACCTTTTGTAGAATTGTAACACCTCAAGAGAACTTGTCAAGAGTATTTTTATGGATTTTTTTTCATTTTCTTACGGAGAAAACTTCTATGAATCAAATCGAAGAAGATTTATTTTACAGCTTTGATTACAACAAACCCACCCTTACCAAACCCTCTTTGTGGTTTCTCAAGGCTTCTTAATTTAGAAGGAAGACGGAATATAGTCTGATAATAAGATACCCTTTTAAAACCTATCTCCTTAAGCATCATTACTACTTCTTTTACACTAAAAAAATTAGCATATTTATAGAATATGCTTTTTTTATTTAAATAGAATTTTCCTAAGAAGCTCTCTTTATCGACTATGCCTATTATAATTCTTCCTCTATCTTTAAGAACTCTTTTTGCCTCTTTCAAAACTTCTTTAGGACGTTTAACAAAACACAAAGAAATAATAATAGCCACATAGTCAAAAAATGAACTTCTAAATGGTAATTTCTCTCCTTTTGCCGCCCTTACTTTCACTCCTCTTTTTCTTGCTATCCTTAAAGCATTCTTGGAAGGGTCAATACCAAACTCAATCCCTAAACGAGAAGCAAACCTGCCTGTTCCCACCCCGATTTCTAAACCTTTGCCTTTAGGTAAAACTTTTTTTATAGCTTCTAATTCTGAAAAGTAGGCAAATTTGTTCTTTTCATACCAGCTATCGTATCTCTTATAGTATATATCAAAAACATTCATAAATATCCCACCTAAAGGTCTAATTGTCCCCACCAGCCATCATAAAATCTCTTTAAATGCTCATAGAGCTCCTTATTCATTGTGTTCCTTTTGACATCTCTTTCTTTAAAAGAATATCTATATCCAGCACAGTAAGCCATAAGAACCTGATGAGCATGGTTTATTTTCTTAAACATCTCTTCACACTTCTCTTTATCATCCTTACATGCATCAGGATGATATCTACGGCTAAGCTGGCGATAAGCATCTTTTATTTCGTCTAAAGTGGCAAATTCCCCCAGACCTAACGTCTTTCTTGCTTCATCAATCTCTTCAAAATCTGCCATATATTCTTTCCAATCTCTTCTGATAGGCTATTTATTTAGCTCTCTAATTATCCTCTTAACTTTATTATCTACTACTCTATAGCATGTCTTTACCCCTTCTTTTCTTGCTGCAACAATACCGTAGGCTTTTAATATCCCTAAGTGCTGAGACACTGTTGATTGAGGAAGAGATAATATGTTGATAATTTTATTGACATTACACTCTTCCTCTATAAGATTCTCCACTATTCTTAGACGTACAGGATGTCCTAATACCTTCAATAATTGACTATCGCTTTTGTAGTTAATCATAATAATTTTTGTACTATACTAATATATCTATATATTACGATAATATGATTATTTTGTCAAGATTTTAAAAACTTTTAGGTGGCCTTTTTAGAAAGAAGGTAAGATATTATGCCTTTTGCGGCTTTTTTACCCATTCCCATTGCTTCTATCACTGTCCCTTCTCCTCCTACAATATCTCCTCCTGCAAACACACCTTTAATAGATGTTTCCATAGTAGAAGGATTAACAATAATATCGCCGTGTCTGTTGACTTTTAAATCAGGAGTGGCATTTATTACAATCTGATTTGGCTTAAGCCCGATAGCAATAATAATCAAATCACATTCCTGGGTAAACTCGCTGCCTTCAATGATAACAGGTCGCCTCCTCCCTGAAGAATCAGGTTCACCCAATCGACATTTCAGAAACACTGCTTTCTTTACAAAACCATCATCATCGCCTATAAATTCTTTCGGCTGAACTAAGAAAGTAAACTTTACACCCTCTTCTTTAGCATGTTCTATTTCAAGACGACGCGCAGGCATTTCATTATCTGTCCTGCGATAGAAAACAGCAACTGAAGGTTTCAAATTGTTTATTCTCTGTAACCTTAAAGCAGCTCTTGCTGCATCCATAGCCGTGTTGCCTCCCCCAACAACAATAATTCGCTTACCAATATTGATAGGAGTATGATAGCGAGGAAACTCATATGCTTTCATAAGATTGATTCTTGTCAAAAATTCATTGGCGGAATATACATTAGAGAGATTCTCTCCCTTAATCCCCAACAACGAAGGAATCCCTGCCCCTACTCCCAGAAAAATGGCAGAAAACCCTTCTTTAAACAATTCATCTAACGATTTTGTTTTTCCTATAATAAAATTACATATTATCTCTACCCCTATCCTTCTTAAGTAATCAACTTCTCTATCCAGAATATCTGAAGGTAATCTAAACGGCGGTATGCCATAACGCAATACCCCTCCTGGTTTATGCAAGGTTTCAAATATAACGACCTTAATTCCGTAACGTGCAAGCTCACCTGCTACTGATAAACCGGCAGGCCCGGAGCCTACAACTGCCACCTTAAATTTTGATAGTTCTTTGTCTTTAGAGGGTTTTATTTCTATGTTGTTCTTTATACCATAGTCTCCCACGAATCTTTCCAGGAAATGGATTTGAATAGCCTCTCTGGCAGCAAAAATACTATTCTTTTTAGTAAGAATACATGCCTTCCGGCATTGATACTCTGCAGGACACACCCTTCCGCAAATAGAAGGAAAATTATTCTTCTCTCTTATTGTAAAATATGCACCACGATAATCTTTATCTTTTATTTGGGCAATAAACTTTTTTATATCAATGTTAACAGGACACCCTTTAATACAAAGGGGTTCTTTACACTGTAAACACCGAGAGGCTTCTTTAAGCGCCTGTTCTTCTGAGTATGTAAAAACAACTTCATCGAATCCTTCTATGCGCGAAGAAAAATCTCTTTCTTTAGGCAAAACTGGTTCTTTATTCATGAATCAACCTTTTACAGACATGCTTTTCTTTATCAAGATAAACCTTATTTCTTTTCTCCAACTCTTCCCAATCAATAAGATGGGCATCAAATTCTGGCCCGTCAACACAACTAAACTTCACCTCGCCTGCCACACTAACCCTGCAAGAACCACACATCCCACTACCATCAACCATCAATGCATTAAGTGAAGCTATTGTCTTAATACCAAACTCTTTTGTAATCTGAGCTACTTTCTTCATCATAGGTATAGGACCTACAGTATAAACTAAATCATAAGAAGAGTTTTCGGAAAGCAAATTTTTTAAAATATGTGTATTAAAGCCTTTCTCACCACAGGAGCCATCATCAGTGGCAACAAACATCTGGTCTGAATAATCTCTTAATTCCTCCTCAAAAATCAATAATTTCTTTGTGCGGGCTCCTATAATAGTAGTCACTCTATTGCCTTCTTTTTTGAACGCCTTTGTAACAGGTAAAATCTCCGCAACCCCCACTCCTCCTGCTATCATAATTATACTGCCATATTTTTCTATATGTGTAGGATGCCCTAAAGGACCAACAACTGCATATAAATAATCTCCCGCAGTAAGTTTCCCTAAGAGTTTTGTGGTAAGACCGACTTCTTGAAAGACTATAGTAATTGTATTCTTATCTTTATCTGTATCCACAACAGTCAAAGGAATTCTTTCCCCTTCCTCTCTAACCATAATAATAATAAACTGCCCCGGTAAAGCCTTGCTGGCGATTAATCGATTCTCTATCTCCAGCAAAGTAATCCTTACATCATCTAATTGACACAGTGCTTTCTTGCCTACAACCTTCATACAATTTTATTAGAACATAATTCTATCTATACTAAAACTCGCAATGCCTACCCATAGTCCTGCCAATAATACCCCCAGCATTATTGCCAGAAATGCTTTCTTTATAGAAAAATCAAACAGACTAGCTGCAACTGTCCCCGTCCAGGCGCCGGTTACGGGCAAGGGTATAGAAACAAAAAAAACCAGCCCCCAGAATCCCCACTTTTCTACCACACCTGAGCGTTTCCTTACCCTGCTAAACCACCATTTAAAAAAACGCCCTATGAATTTAATATATTCTAACTTATGAAAGAAATACTTAAAAAATATAAGCAAAGGCAAAACGGGCAGCATATTCCCTAAAACAGACAGACTGTAGGCTTTACCGAAGGAAAAATTAAATTTAATAATTGCTAAAGGCAAAGACAGACGCAGCTCAAATATGGGTAAAGATGCAATTATTACTGTGACTAACTCTTTTTTAAAAAAGATGAGTAAAAAAGAAACCAGTCTACTCTTTATATCCATACTCACCTACCAACGGGACAAAAATACAGCCACATATGGGCTTCTTTTCAATCAAATCTTCGTCCCTCTTTCTAATCAAAGTAAGTTCTTGTTGCCACCTCCCTCCCAAAGGCAATACCATCAAACCATCCACTTTAAGCTGCTTTATAAGAGGAGAAGGGACGCTAAAAGAGGCAGCAGCGACAATAATCTTATCATAAGGAGCATAATCACTCCACCCCAAAGAACCATCCCCTATTTTAATATTAACTTTATACCCAAGAATGCCTAAAGACTTTTCTGCTTTCTCTGCCAGTTGAGAAAATCTTTCTACTGTATAAACTTCTGCCCCTAAGTACTTCAATATTGCTGCCTGATAGCCACTTCCTGTACCAACCTCCAGCACTTTATCATTCTCTTTTATTGAAAGCAATTCGGTCATTAAAGCAACAATATAGGGCTGAGAAATAGTTTGAGACAAACCTATGGAGACTGGTGTATCCTCATAAGCATAAGGTCTGCGGCTGTTAGGAACAAAAATTTCCCGGGGTATGTTCCTAAAAGCATCTAAAACACGCTTATCGCTTATCCCCCTACTTATAAGCTGTTCCCTAACCATCTTTTCTCTTAAATAGGAATAATCTGAGTCTTTCATTTCTTCAGGTTGATAATAAAACGGATAAAACGGAAAGTGTCATATAAAGGATGGATTTTGCTACTATGATCCTTAAAATAAATGCTCTTTATAGGAATGGATTTAATAAGAAATCTTTTCTTTGCTGCTTTAATTAGTATCTCGGACTCTATTTCAAACTTATCTGTCTCGATATCGATACTTTCTAAAACATCTCTTCTTATCATTCTGAAACCACATTGACTGTCAGGAATCTTTTGTTTAGTAATACAAGAAATAAGTGCGGACATAAAACGGTTAGTCAAAACTCTTATTAAAGGCATACCACGATGATGCTCCATCCTATTTCCAATCACAAAGGCATGCCCTTGTTTCGCATATTCCATAAAACTATCAATATCAGAAGGCGAATGTTGATTGTCTGCGTCCATCGTAACAAGATAATCAAAATCCACATTATTAAGAAGATACATTATTCCCTTCTTTAAAGCATATCCTTTGCCTAAATTCTTATCATTACGAAGCATTACATCGGCTTTTTTCTCTGCTATCTCAGATGTAGAATCAGTCGAACCATCATCCACCACAAGTATAGAAAGCCCTTTTTTCTTTAAACTATCCAATAAACTGCCTATCTCTTTTTCTTCGTTATAGGCAGGAATTAAAACCCAAATTTTCATAACCAATATCTGCTAAACATATACCATTGATCGGGATAGTTAACTATATACCTCTCTAACACAGAAGCATACTCTTCTATTAGTTCTTTTGTCTCTTTAGGAACACCGTTTTCCTTATATGGAAAAATCGGAGGCTCAAAAATTAACCGGTAGTAATACTTATCTTCTCTAACAAAAAAAGAGGGAATAATAACAGAACCCGTTTTCAATGCAAAGAAAGCAGGCCCCCGAGGAAGCAAAACGTCTCTGCCGCAAATCACAACCTTCTCTCCATTATGGGCAACAAAATCTTTATCACCCAGAAAAGCAATTATTTTTTTATCCTTAAGAACCTTAAAACATTTTTTTACAGCTATACCTGTCGGTATAACCTTAACCTTAAATATACCACGTTGGCGATTAAAAAAATTATTTATTCTTTTATCTCTATGAGGTAAAGCAATAGCGTATATATCATATCCTAAATATGATGTTATCGCACCTCCCAGCTCATAATTACCAATATGGGCAGTAAGGGCTACTATCCCTCTTTTTTCCTCTATGGCTTTCTTTAAATTATCCAGGCCGCTTAACCTTACGTATCTTTTAATAAAACGAGAATCAATTTTCTCAAAACTAAAAAAATCGGCTAAATAGAAAGCAAAATTCTCAAATACTCGCAAAGCATACCTTTTGGCCTTTTTCCTATCCTTAAGAACAGGCGTAAGATTATAAATAACGTACTGCCGGTCATACCAGGAAGTCCAGTATTTAAAGCGGGAGATAATGGAGGCAATGAAATAAGATAGCCGCCGCGGGAATAACAAAGCCATAAAACGTGCTATACAATACAAATAATACATTAGTTTAGATAATCTATGATAAAATAAGCAATCCGCAAAGAAGAATCTCTTATAGAGTTTTCTTTGGCTGATTGTTTAAAGATAGCAAGCTCCTCTCTGTTATTCAACAACCTTTCAACAAAGCTTCTTACTTCTAAAACAGTGTCTGCCTTAAGAATTGCTTTTCTCTTTATCAAGTATTCTACATTCCTCTCCTCCTGTCCAGGAATAGGATTTATCACTATAATCCCTAATTCTTTAGATAGTGCTTCTGAAATAGTTACACCTCCTGCCTTAGTAATAATAATATCAGAAAAATCCATAAGTTTATTGACAAAATCAATGTAGCCAAAGTAGAAAACAGGCCTTCTGAATCTATTTCTTCTCTTCTTAAACCACCCATAAAGAGTCTTATTCTTCCCACAAACAACAATAACCTGAAAAGGCAAATTTATTTTATTCAACTCGACAAACACATCCTTTATGGGACCAAAACCCAAGCCTCCTCCCATAATGAGAACGCAAGGAGACTGTAAATCAAACCCATATTCTCTTGCAATATCTTCCTTTTTGTATACATCAAGAAAACGGTAAGAAATAGGTATACCTAATATTTTGATTTTATCTTCCTCTACCCCTTCTCTAACTAAAGTATCTTTGGCTTCTCTACATGCTACAATATAGACATCAACACAGGGATGAATCCAAAAACGATGGGGATGATAATCAGTAACCACAGCAAAAAGAGGAAGAGTAAGGTTATGCTTTCTTTTAAACTCTGCCGTTACGCTACAAGGAAAGGCTTGAGTGGCCACTACCGCATCTGGCCTAAAATTTTTTAAGATATTAGCGAACTTACCAAAACCAATCGTGTTTGCCAGCCGCATCAGGGGGGTTAGCGTTCTTACAACACTATGCCTATCGTAGACTTTACCCCATATCCGTGGGAAACGCTTAATGGTAGTGGTATAAATCAAATCGACTATCTTCTCGGAACGAGGATATAGACGACCTAAGCCATTTATATTCATTGTCTTTATGGCAGGGTCAATGAACCGCAATGCCTCCTCTATATTCTGACTTGCCCTTTTATGCCCCCCAAACTCAGATATATGCATAATCAATATTCTTTTCATATCTGATGATTCCTAAAAGCAACGATAAAAGCATCGACAACAACAGGATGAAATTGTTTGCCACGGTTCCTTTTGATTTCCTCCAAAGCCTCCTCTTTAGAAAAAGCCTTTTTGTAAGGTCTGTCTGTGGTCATCGCATCGAAAGAATCCGCCACAGAAATAATTGCGGCAATAAGAGGAATTTTTCTTCCTTTTAACTTAAAGGGGTACCCTTTCCCATCGTAACGTTCATGATGATACTTAACCCCTACAATAACTTCCTTAAGCTCATTTATAGGACTAAGTATGTCTATACCTACTAAAGGGTGCCTAAAGATAAACTTTTTCTCTTTCTCTGTGAGGTACCCCTTTTTGTTAAGAATCTCCTCAGGAATACCAATTTTTCCAATATCATGCAGTAAAGCAGCAATACGTAAATTCTCTCTAGATTCATTGGTAAACTGATACTGCTTTATATTATCAGCTATAGCTAACGCGTATTTTACTACTCTTTCTGTATGCCCTGACGTATATTTGTCTTTTGCTTCAATGGCAGTTGCCAAAGCAGTTACAGTGCTTAAAAACAATCTTTTGTTATTCTCAAGCTGTTTACTCAAATCCTCAAAAAGCCAGGCATTTTGAATCGCCATTACCACATCAGAAGCTAATACAGACAAAAACCCCAGCTCTTCCGGCCTGAACCCTGTCCTATCTATCTTCGCCCCTAAAAACAGAATACCTACTAAATTATTACGGAAAAAACCAGGCACACAGGCTTTCGCCTGAATCAAAGATAACTCCTCCTTAAGGTCACAAAGAAATTTAACCAGATTCTTTTGCCCCTTTAGGCGGCTATACTTAAGATAATAGTTTAATCTATTGTATAGAAGGAAATCTCTATCAAAAGAAATAAAGGCATTATCTGTAAAATACCTTACCAGAGGGTTATCTTTCTTTATTTTGGCAAATCCTACAGGAACTCTTACTCCCCTTTTTCCTTTAGACACCTTGATTACATACTCGCCTTTCTCTTTGTCATAAAGAAAAATCCCTGCATGCTTTACCTTTATATTTCTCATTATTGTTCTTAATATAAGGCGGGCAAGGGTATCTACTCTGTGGACAAGAATCATCTGACGGGCGGCCTTCTCTAAGTCGTGACGATAATCTCTCTTCATCTCACAATATATACTTCTCTACCTTTTCTTTAAGCTCTCCTAAATCTAAAGGTTTGGTAATATAATCCAACGCGCCGCCCTTTTTGGCTTTCGTTTGAGAAACTATATCAACTTTTCCTGTAATCATAATAACACGGGCACGGGGGTTAACTTCTTTTATCCTTCTAAGTACGGTAAGCCCATCTATTCCCTGCATCTGGATATCCAAGAAAACAAAATCTATTTTATCCTTATCGTATAACTTTAAAGCTTCTTCTCCTGAGGTAGCTTTGATTGTGTTTATACCAAGGCGCCCTAAGAAATTAGCAAGAAAATTTACAATTTCAACCTCATCATCTACCAGAAGAATACTCTTTTTAAGAGACATCTTTTACCCCCCATTAAAGTAAGATATATTATACTATAACCATAAAGATGTGTCTAAAAGAAAATAAACTTCCCTTATAAAACATAAGCCAAAAAAGAGCACAAAATATACTGCCTTATGCCAAAAATACAAAAATACACTATTATAATTTTATATCTTGTTTTTTTGACAAAAATATGTTATCTCTTAACTGGATTGATTGACAATATGTGAGTCCACTGAAAAGGCAAACCTCAAGGTAACTTGAGGGACGCAAAGCTTCCGGCCCTATAAGGGTAGCGGGGCTGCCAAAGGGACAAACAAGAGAAACCCTAAGGTTACATAAAGGTTGCCTTAGGGTTTTTTTATTGAATACTGTGATGAAGGAAAAAGAAATTTTACACAGAGTAGTAACTTTTTTAAACAGAGAAGAACTCGATTGTTTGGATAATATATCCAAAGACATCCTCTTTTCAGAAGGAATTAAGATACCCCGCTCTTTATTACTAAAAGAAATAATAGATATCTTTTTATTGTCAAAGGACTCGCCAGAAAGCTATGAAAAATTAATAAAGAACATTACAGAATATAGTAAAAAAGGAGGATAAAATGAATAAGCATATACTTGCTCTCTTAACTTTATTTATACTGTTTAGCTATCCTGCAAAAGCAAAAAATAATATAGTTATAAGGGTATCCTGCACTATACCTAAAATTATAAGTGTATCTAAAGAAAATATCAGCGATAAAGAAAATACTGTCCAATACCAGAAAACAACCCGCGATGGAAAGAAAATACTCCTTAAAACAGTTGTTGCTAAATAGCTATTTTAAAGCAGCTATAAAAAGTTTATCTTCCCTTTAAGAGTCTGAAACATCATTTCTTTAAACGAAAAGGAATATTATAGAGATAATTAACACCTTCGGATAGTTCTATGGTTTTCTTTACAGGGACAGAAGGTATATATTTAAGAGGAACTGTATTGATATCAAAAGATAAATTGTATTCTCCTTTTCTTAATCCTCTGAAGAAATAGCGCCCTTCGGAATCTGTAACAACCGTTTTCTTTCCAATACTAATGTTTACTCCTCTAATAGGAATATCGCCGTTATCAAATTTATTATTTCCATTAGCATCATAAAAAACAGCTCCATAAATACCGGAATTTGTAGTAATACCAAACTCAAGTTTCTTTTCTGCCCCATTTTCTATTTCCACCTCTAAATTGGATGGTGTTGTAAAAACATAGCCACTGGGTAAACTCTGGGGGTCAACGCTTACCACAACCTTCTTTGCCCTTACCTGCACAGAAAAGCAACCTGCTTTATCAGTAACAACCTCTTTCTTTCCTATCTTAACCTTTACATCAGAAA
>Ga0180301_10000806_pt1 | contig 24491 bp, 24 predicted proteins | sample GuaBasSediGuay16_FD_121797 | JGI IMG/M metagenome (GOLD analysis project Ga0180301, IMG submission 121797) | Subseafloor sediment microbial communities from Guaymas Basin, Gulf of California, Mexico - Guay16, Core 4569-2, 12-15 cm | ecosystem: Environmental > Aquatic > Marine > Hydrothermal...
CCGTGGAATCTTTCCGCTTCTTTTAGACTAATCTTCAATTGCTACCCCGATTAATCAGGCTGGCAAAATAACCTGCGCCAAAACCGTTATCTATGTTTACCACAGCAACACCTACAGAACAACTATTCAACATCGTTAATAAAGCAGACAGGCCTTTGAAGTTAGCTCCGTATCCGCAGCTGGTAGGAACCGCTACTACCGGGCATTTTACCAAGCCGCTTACCAGGCTTGCCAAAGCACCTTCCATTCCGGCAACCACAATCACAACTTTCGCTTGTCTCAATAGTTCAATGTGCCGCATTACCCTATGAACTCCGGCGACCCCCACGTCGTAAAGTTTTCTTATCCGGTTACCCATAAACTCCAAAGTCACTGCTGCCTCCTCGGCTACCGGAATATCCGCGGTTCCTGCGGAAATGAGCGCTACCAGCCCTTTAGTCTTGCCGGATTTAATTTGGCTTAAAAAACCGATCTTTGCTAAAGGGTTGTACTTTAATTTCGGCACTGATTTCTTAAGATAGATGAAGACATTTTTCTCAAGCTTAGTTAATAATAAGGCCTGTTTATTTTTAATCATCTGCCGGCAGATTTTCTTTAACTGGGCCTTAGTTTTTCCCGGAGAATAGATAACTTCCGGAAACCCCCGGCGGTTTTCTCTATCCAGGTCCAATTTAGCAAAACCAAGCTCGCAAATTTTTTCTCTAAATTGAGCCATTAATTTTATATTTGCTTGTTATGCAGGGATATAGAATATTAATTAATCCTTCGACCCTAGCTGCTAGAACCTATGGCTTACTCAGGATTGATACTGGGCGCGGCAAAGAGTTCGTTCAAAATTTACATAGCGGCATGGGTACCGCAGAATGTATCAATAGTGAAATATTACTATCAAGATGAATAAGACGATAAGGGCAGACAATAGATAGAAGTCGTAAAAATAAAAAAAATCGCTAAGCTTTTCCCTAAATGTAATCTTGGGATGGCTGGCAATTTTGGCACTGTAAGGTTTTAGGGTAGTCTTAAAATTATCCAGTTGTTCGCGCTTGAACCTTAGATAAACACCGCCGACCCTGTATGCGGGCAAGCGGTTAGTTTCAACTAATTCCAGAATCTCTTTTTCAGAGATACCCAAAATAGATGAAGCATCCCTTACGGTCAAAAGTCTTTCTTCCACCATAAAATTTTAATTTTAGCCGAACCTATCAGAAATTAATTTTAGATTCTTTTAAGTTTATTTGCCGATTTTCCCAGAAGCAATCCAGGAATCAATGGCCTTTCTATCAAATCTCCAGCTACTGCCTTCTTTTATGCCCGGAACTTTTCCGGAATTCGCCCATTCCATGATTGAGCTTAAATCTACTTCTAAATAACGGGCCAGCTCTTCAGGATTTAAAAAATCGTGAATCATGATACATTTTCCTTCGAATACTGCGCCCTCTGTTACGTTCAATCTGGTGGGATAAATTTCGCCTTCAACTACAGCGCCGGGAAGAAGAGTCAATCTTTCTTTGGCGGTAACCCTGCCTTTTACCTTGCCGCCGATGATAATATTGTCTCCGTGGATTTCGGCGATCACCACTGCCGTTGAGCCAATAGTCAAATTCCCGCGGGTATCCAAATTTCCTTCAAACTTGCCGTTAATACGCAGGTTTACCGGCTCTTTAAAACTTAGGTTCCCCTGCATATTTGCATCCATATCCAGGATTTTTTCCTCGCCTTTCTTTCTGAGAGCCATCTTATTCACCTCCTCTTAAATTAATATTTTTACTCTTTTGCTTTTTTGCCTAATGCCTTGAATTCCAAATATCTTAGCACGCCTAAAACAACTAAAACCAGGGCTGTAGAAAAAACCGCAGCAATATAAAATCCACATCCCAGGGCAAGGCCAATGCATGCTACTACCCAGAGGCTGGCAGCAGTAGTTAAACCCCTGACTTCTGTTTTCTCCCTTAGTATTGTTCCTGCGCCTAAAAATCCTATACCGGTAATTACCCCTGCAGCCAATCGCGCCGGGTCAAGCGGAACTTTATTCTCAAATATATCAAAAACATAGAGAGATGTCAACATTATAAGAGAAGAACCCAAGCCCACCAAAATATGAGTACGCAGCCCTGCAGTGCGCCCGCGTATCTGGCGCTCAAGGCCAACGCAACCACTTAAAATAACCGACAGCAATAAACGTATTATGATTTGGGCATTGCTAATCATCTCCTCCTACCTCCTCTTTTGATTTCAATAACTATAGTGAATTAATTTAAATTTGCGCTCAAATATAAATCAGAATGCCTGCCTTTTTTAAATAAAGCGTATCCTATGCCGGCTACCATAGCGGCATTATCAAGGCAAAAGCGCCTTTGCGGAAAAAATACCTTTATCTCATCCGAGTCCGCTGCTGCACGAAACCTTTCTCTTAACCTGCTATTTGCTGCTACCCCACCCCCGATTAATAACTTTTTTGATTTTTTCAGTTTACAGGCTAAAAAGGATTTTTCAATCAAGGTATTTATAGCCGCTTCCTGAAAAGAAGCGCAGACATCGTATATCAATTGAGATTGCCCTTCAGATGAAGAAGCCGAGTAATGCCTGCTGCCTGCTAAATGTTTTCTTGCGTAATACAAAACCGCAGTCTTAATACCGCTAAAACTAAAATCCAATGGCTTTTTAGGATTAGAACAGCTGAATTTTATTTTAGGCGAACCTCTTTTTGCTAAACGTTCGATTATCGGGCCGCCGGGATAACCTAAGTTTAGAATTTTAGCCACCTTATCAAATGCCTCGCCGCAGGCGTCATCAAAAGTCGTACCCAAGGTTTGGATGTTTTTAAAATCTTTAAGATAAAATAGACTGGTATGTCCTCCGGAAACAATTAAAGAAACAGCGGGCAACGAAAGATCTTTCTCTAAAAAATTAGCGTAAATGTGGCCGTGCAGGTGATTTACCCCGACCAGAGGAATTCCTAAATTCAAACTCAATGCCTTGGCAAAAGAAATGCCCACCAATAACGAACCAAGCAAACCGGGTGCGTTTGTTACGCTTATCAGATCAATGTCTTTTATCTTAAGCCCTGCTTCTTTTAAAGCGCAATCAGTAACCGCGGCAATAGTTTCTAATTGTTTACGAAAAGCGATTTCCGGAACAATGCCGCCGTATTTTTTATGAAAATTTAAACTGGAACTTACTTCATTAGAAAGAATATCCTTGCCATTTTTTACTACGGAAGAGGCGGTTTCATCACAAGAAGTCTCTATCCCTAATACAATCATTTGTCTACCAATTCTGAAACAAACACAAATTTATATCCCTGTTTTTCGATTTCCGGCATTGTTTTTTTTAAGGCCATAAGGGTAACTTTGTGCGCGTGGCATATGCCGATAGCCTCTCCCTTTAATCCCGCTTTTCTTTTTAATTTCTCAAGCTGCCCTTCTATATATTCCTGTCTCAATTCATTATCTAAAAAGATATCTCTTTGAGCAAAAGGCAAATTTAATTTTTTTGCTAATTTCCTGCATGCGGTTTTCCCGGCTACAAAACTATCCAGGAAAAAAAGCTTACGCTCCTTTAATTGCTGGAAGACTCTCTCCATGGTAACCATGTCTGCAGTTGCCTTTGAACCCATGTGGTTAGAAACCCCCCTGGCAGAAGGAACACTTTTTAAATCCAGTTCAATAATATCTTTTATTCTATTTTCATCCATATCGACCATGATAGTGTTTTTTTCTAATCTTATTTTTTCACTTTCCCGCGGCTGCATAGGAAGATGTAAAATTACTTCAAAGCCCTCAGCGTGCAAATTTTCGCTGATAAGCTTAGAATATGCTAATCCCGGCAAAACCGCCACGCTAAGGGGGTATTGAATCTCTTTAAGCAGGTTTAAATTCTTCAGGTTATATCCCCAGTCATCAACAACCACAGCAATTTTACCCTTTATCGCCGCCGGGGAATCAGGCTCCGGTTCTATCGTGCCTTCATGCCTTTTACCCAGAATCAATACCGCCTGAAACAAGACAATTACGGATAAAATAAGGATTGCCAGTTTATATTTATTTTCTTTTTTCATATTTTAGCCCGCAGAAATATCAGCCCGATAATTTACCATAAATTCTAACCGCCTTAAGCACATCGATTGCATGCATAATCTGATTGTCTCTTTTATAAAAATCTTCTTTTTCTCTGTCTTCTTGCTGCTCTTCTTCCTTGCTTAATTTTTCAAAAACCTGCTCTAATTCTTCTGCCTGTTCGCCCAGATAATCTGCTTTTTCCAAAGCCAGCTCACCTACCTCAATGTCAGGGATCACGCCCTTATTATGTATTTCTTTGCCTGAGGCAGTATAATATTTACTCGTAGTTAACCTTATCGCAGAACCATCGCTTAAAGGCACTATTGTCTGCACAGATCCCTTACCAAAAGATTTTTTCCCTAAAATGATGGCGCGCTTATAATCCTGCAGAGCCGCAGCAACTATTTCACTGCCTGAAGCAGAACCCTGATTGATCAAAACCACAATCGGGACATCCAGTAAAGGATTTTTTTCTTTGGAAAAAAATTCAATGTTCTGTGAAGGTTTGCGCCCTTTGGTATATACTAGAAGCTTACCCGGCTGGATAAATTTTTCAGTTACTTTAATCGCTGCATCCAGAAGCCCTCCGGGATTATTACGTAAATCTAATATCAGTGCCTGCATACCCTGCCTATTTAAATCATCCAATATACCGGAAAAATCCTTTGGGGTATTCTCTCTGAATTCTGTCAGTCGTATGTAAGCAATATCGTCTTCCAATATGAGCGCTTCTTTTATGTCGGTAATTTTGATTACAGCGCGAACAACTTTGAATTCCAACAGCTTATTCTCCGGTTCTCTTAAAACAGTTAAATTTACGGGTTCATCGGGTTTACCGCGTAATTTTTTTACAGCTTCAATAAGGGTGATATCACGGGTTATCTCGCCTTCGATTTTTACGATTTTGTCCCCTGGCTTTATCCCCGCATCCCAAGCGGGCGTCCCCTCTATAGGAGTAACCACCGTAAGCAGGCCGTCCTGAATGGTAATCTCAATACCTAAACCTCCAAATTGGCCCTCGGTATCTACCTTTAGCTCGTTGTAGGTGTCAGGATCAAGAAACTGGCTATAAGGGTCTAACGCCGAAAGCATTCCTTTTAAGGCGCCGTAGATTAAATCTTTCGGCTTTGCATCTTCTACGTAATCCTCTTTTACGATTGTCAGGGCATCAGAAAATATCTCTAGCTGACGGAATAATTCCTCTTTTTCGCTTTTAACTATCTCGGAAAGGCCAAAACAAGAAAAAACAAAAATAGAAAAGCTTATTGCGGGAATCGCGATGATCGTGGCTGCTTTCTTACTCATTGAGTAACCTCCTCTTTAAAATATCTTGAACTGCTTTGGGATCGGCTTTGCCTTGTGTTTTTTTCATTACCTGGCCGATGAGAAACATAAGCGCGTTGGCTTTTCCGCTTTTGTAGTCCTGGCAGGATTTAGGATTTAACTTTATTACTTCCTCGGCGATCTCTTTAAGGGTTTCGGAATCAGATATCTGAATCAGATTCTTATCTTTAATAATCTCACCCGGCATTTTCATGGTCTCTATCATCTCTTTTAACACTTCCTTTGCCGAAAGCTGTGATATCTCATTACGGCCGATAAATCCGAGCAGTTCTATCAAACCTAGAGGCTTGACTTTTAACCCTGAAAGAGAACAGTTTCTGTTATTAGCTTCGGCCAGCATCGGGCCGATAAGATAATTTATGACCGGTTTTTTATCTTTTCCGGAATAGGCCCTAAAACATTCTTCGGCAAAATCAGCGTCTTTCCTTAAAGAGGTTATAATTTCAGCTTCGTATTCTGTTAATCCATATTCCTTTATAAAGCGGCTTATCTTTTCGCGCGGCAATTCCGGAATAGATTTTTTTATTTGTTCAATCTGCTCTTTTTTAATAATAAAAGGTGGTAAATCCGGCTCAGGAAAATAACGGTAATCTTTTGCTTCCTCTTTTGTGCGCATGGAGATAGTAACCAAATTCTGGGCATCCCAGAGACGGGTCTCCCGAATAATCTTCCCGCCACCTTCCAGTAATTCTGTCTGGCGTTTATTCTCAAAATCTAAAGCGTCTCTTACCGCTTTAAAAGAATTCATATTTTTTAATTCAGTCTTTACGCCTAATTCTTTATCCCCGGCTTTCCTGATCGATATATTCGCGTCACAGCGTAAAGACCCTTTTTCCATATCGCAATCAGAAACATCAAGATACTCAATAAGGCTTTTTAGCCTGATCAGATATTCGTGCGCCTCCTCGGGCGAATTGATTTGCGGATCGCTTACGATTTCTAAAAGCGGTATACCGGTGCGGTTAAAGTCCACCAGGCTTAATTCTTTCTGGTGTATTAATTTTCCGGCGTCCTCTTCCAAATGCACTCGTTTTATTCCTATGCGCTTAATGCTGCCACCCACGTCTATATCCAGAAAACCGCACTCAGCCAGAGGTAAATCATACTGGGAAATCTGATAATTTTTCGGTAAATCTGGATAAAAGTAATTCTTACGGTCGAATTTGGTAAACTCGCTGATGCTGCAATTTAAAGCCAGACCTACTTTAATCGCATGCTCAAAAGCAGCTTTATTCAAAACAGGCAGGCTTCCCGGAAAACCCAAGCATACAGGGCAGACCTGCGAATTAGGCTCTCTGCCAAACTCCGTTCTACAACCGCAAAAAGCCTTGGTTTTGGTATTAAGGTGTACGTGGACTTCTAACCCGATTACTGTTTCGTATTTCATAGTTTAGCTGATTATAACTTCGGCCTTAACTTATGCCAGCCGGTATTTTGTTCGTAGTTGTAAGCTACGCGTAAAAGCATTTCCTCGTCAAAAGGCTTGGCTAAAATTTGTAACCCCACAGGAAGGTTATCTTTGGTAAAGCCGCAAGGCAGTGATATTGCGGGTATGCCGGCTAAGTTGGCGGAAATCGTATAGATATCAGAAAGATACATCTTTAACGGATCTTCTTTTTTTTCTCCGATTTTAAAAGCTGCGCTGGGCGAAGTAGGAGTAAGTATGCAATCAAACTCTTTAAATACATTGTCAAAATCCTGCTTTATAAGCGTCCTGACCTTCAACGCCCTTAAATAATAAGCATCATAATATCCATGCGATAAAACAAAGGTCCCTAAGATAATCCTGCGCTTTGCCTCCTGGCCAAAACCCTCTTCTCTTGTACTGGCATACATTTCTAACAAACGGTTTAGTGCCTTAGATCTTTGTTTTTTACTTCTTAAACCGTATTGCACTGCATCAAATCTGGCTAAATTGGAACTTGCCTCAGCAGTTGCAATAATATAATAAACCGGCACGGCAAATTCCGTATGCGGCAGGGAAACTTCTTTACACTCCAAGCCCAATTCTTTTAACTTGGCTATTGCCTCTTCTATGTTTTTTTTCACCTGGGAATCAATTCCGGCTACAAGATACTCTTTTGGGATAGCCGCTTTAAGCCCTTTAATATCTTTCTCTAACGAACGGGTAAAGTCAGGAGGCGCGATATCCGCAGAAGTGGAATCCTGTATATCTTTGCCGGCAATAATATTTAAAAGAAATGCGCTATCGCGCACATCTTTGGTGATCGGTCCGATTTGATCGAGGCTGGAAGCAAAAGCAATCAAACCGTATCGGGAAACTCTGCCGTAAGTAGGTTTAAGCCCTACCACTCCGCAAAAAGACGCAGGCTGGCGTATTGAACCTCCGGTGTCAGAACCCAAGGCAAAAACAGCTTCTTCGCCAGCGACGCAAGCAGCAGAACCTCCGGATGAGCCGCCAGGTACACATTCTAGATTCCAGGGATTATGCGTAGGGCCGAAAAAGGAATTTTCAGTCGACGAACCAAAAGCAAATTCATCCATGTTGGTCTTATCCGGCCAGATCAGCGCGCCGGCGTCTTTTAATTTTTTAATCACCGTGGCATCATAAGGAGGAATAAAGTTATCTAAGATATGTGAGCAGCATTCAGTCGCCAGCCCCTTGGTACAAATATTGTCTTTTATAGCTACGGGGATTCCTTTTAAAATAGTACCGTTATCGTAAAAAGCCTCTTTACTAGGCAGCTTATTTTCACCTCTGCGCACATATGCCTTAACCTTAGAATCTATGCTTTTAATTCTCCGGCTAATAGATTCACAGATTTCTTTAGCATTGGTTTCCTTGTTCTTTATTTTTTCCAGTAACTCGTGGGCGGTTAAGGTATGTAACTGCATATTTAAAGGTTATTCGATGACTTTAGGAACACCAAAAAAGCTGCCTTCTTTAAGGGGAGCGTTATTCAATACTTCACTTAGCGGTAAAGATTCAACCGGCTCATCTTCTCTAAACACATTATTAATCGGTAAGATATGGCTGGTAGGGCTGATTTTCCCGATGTCTATCTTCTTAAGCTTTTCGATAAAGCCCAGGATATCCTCTAACTGCACAGATAGCTCCTCTAACTCCTCCTCGCTAAGCCCGATCCTGGCAAGATGAGCTATATATTCCACTAATTCTTTGTTTATCTGCATAATGTCGTCTCGTTTGAAAAAGTATAATATCATACTTTGCGGCAAAAATCAAACAGAAAAGGAGTTTTTTACAGTTTTAAAAGCCCAATCATCTGGTTGAAGGAGTAGGTATTTGGTCGATGGAAAAGGGTGAGGCAAGGATGTATTTGCTGACCTACACCTCCTCCTCATCCTTGTCCAACAACTAACGACTAACCCTAATAACCAGCCTTCTTAAAATATTTTTATAGACAAACTTCTTAAAATATGTAAAATAGAAGCTTATTGGCTCAAAAGGAAAACATGCCTAAAAGTTCAAAAGTAAAATACCACCTTAATCCGCATAGTTCGGCATTCACTATCGAAAACTACAACTTTGCCAAGCCCTTTGCCAACTTCTTCCCGGGCATCGCCGGAAAATACGGTATTCCGATGTGGGTTTTCTACGTAAACCGCGGCCAAGCAATAGCCAGCTTTGGCGTGGACAGCAAAGACCGGCCGATTTTAGAATTCTTTCCGGCAAATAAAAGCTGGCAGTTGGTATCTACCCAGGGATTCCGCACTTTTATCAAGCTGCATACCGGCAAAAAAAATGTTTTTTATGAACCTTTTCATAACGGTTTTACCAATTTAGAATTTGAGCTTAAAAACCGCCTTAACATGACCTCCTATGATCTTTCGCTGGAAGAAGAAAATTCAACTTTAGGCCTGGGAGTAAAAGTAGAATACTTTACTATCCCTGAAGATTATTATGCCGCGCTGGTAAGGATAGTAACGATTACTAATATTTCTAAAAAGCCTAAGAAAATGCAGCTTGTTGACGGCTTACCCCAAATCATCCCCTTTGGCGTGGCTAACTTCTTCTTAAAAAAACTAAGCCGCACCGTAGAAGCCTGGATGAATGTGGAAAACCTGGAGCAAAAAGTGCCTTTTTACAAGCTGGATGTCGACCCTACAGACCGGCCCGAGGTTGTACATATACGCGAAGGAAATTTCTACTTAACCTTTCACTATGAAAATTCAAAAGCTAAAATTATTAAACCGATAGTTGACCCGGCAACTGTCTTCGGCCCGGTAACAGACTTTTCCTGTCCGCGTCAATTTTTATACCAGGACCTGGCCAAGACAAAAGATAAACCCGGTAAAAGTAAAACTCCTTCTGCCTTTAGCTGCTTAAATATTAAACTTGCACCCCGCCAGGAAAAAACCTTTTATTCTGTAATCGGCTATATGGGAAACAAGGCAATGCTGAATGCCTCTATCCCAAAAATCACCAAGAAAGGCTATCTCTTCCATAAAAAAGAGGAAAATAAAAGAATTATCGAAAGGCTGCAATCCGATATAGCCACAGAGAGCAATTCCAGGCAATTCGACCTTTACTGCCGTCAAACCTACCTGGACAATCTGATTCGCGGAGGTTATCCGCTTGTATTTAAGGGCCCAAAGGGCGATTCGGTGTTCTACCTGTATTCCAGAAAACACGGAGATCTGGAAAGAGATTATAACAAATTCCATATCCAACCCGCTTATTTTTCTCAAGGAAACGGCAATTACCGCGATACAAATCAAAATCGAAGATGTAACATCTGGTTTAATCCCGACATAAGAGACTCTGATATTATTACCTTTTTTAATCTCATCCAGGCTGACGGTTTTAATCCTCTGGTAATTAAACACACCACCTTCCACTTGGAGGACCCGATTAGCTTCCAGGGTGAATTAAAAAAATTAAGCGAAGCGAACATATCAAAAATAATGTCTTTCTTAAAAAAACCTTTTACCCCCGGAGAGATGATCCTCTTCCTTGAAGAAAATAAGGTAAAGTTAGAAGTCTCTTACGATGAATTCTTAAATATTCTTTTATCGCATTCCCTAAAAAAACAGGAAGCTATACACGGGGAAGGATTCTGGACTGATCACTGGACTTATAATCTGGACTTACTTGAAAGCTATCTCGGATTATATCCGGAGAAGTTAAAAGAGATTGTTTTCGATAAAAAAGTGTTTACTTATTACGATAACTCCTGGGTGGTCATGCCGCGCCATCAGAAATACCTTATTAAAGACGGCGTAGTCAGGCAGTTCCATTCCGTACAGGAAGACCAGGCAAAGAAAGAAATGATCTCAAAAAGGACCGTCAATCCCCAAGTAGTAAGAACAGAATCTGGCCAGGGGCAAATTTATTTGACTAACCTGATCAATAAACTTCTATGTATCCTGGCTAACAAACTAGCTGCACTTGACCCATTCGGCATGGGCATAGAAATGGAAGCAGATAAGCCGAACTGGTTTGACTCATTAAACGGTTTACCCGGCTTATCCGGCTCTTCAATAAACGAAACCTTTGAATTAAAAAGACTGGTTATTCTTATAAAAGAATTAATCCAGAAATGTAAAATTGACGAGCTGCTGATTACCGAAGAAATACATAACCTGCTGTTCGAACTCAATAAATTAATAACCGAATCTGAATCTTCAAATGCCGAAGATAAAGATTACCGCTACTGGGATTTAAGTTGTAAACTTAAAGAAGAATACCGCGAAAAAACAAAATTAGGATTAAGCGGCAAAGAATTAAAAATAAAATCTTCTGACTTGCTGCCTGTGCTGGATACGGCTTTAAGAAAAATTGAATCCGGTATCCAAAAAGCATTTGATAAAAATAAAAAAATATATTATGGCTACTTTATCAATGAAGTTGTTGATTATACGCCTTTAAACGAACCTTTCATTAAACCTAATAAATTTAAACAGATTAAGCTTCCCTTCTTCCTGGAAACGCAGATGCACGCTTTAAGACTTTGCGCTAATAAAAATGAGGCAAAAGAACTCTATATTTCAACCAAGCAGAGCGACCTTTATGACAAAAAGCTTAAGATGTATAAAGTTACGGTCAACCTTAATGCCATGCCGCGGGAGATCGGCAGGTGCCGAGTCTTTACGCGCGGGTGGTTAGAGCATGAATCTGTATGGCTGCACATGGAATATAAATTCCTGCTGGAGCTCTTAAAGAAAGGTTTATATAAAGAGTTTTATGAAGAATTTAAGAGTGTGCTTATACCTTTTCAGGATCCGCAAAGATACGGCCGCAGCATCCTGGAAAACTCATCTTTTCTGGTCAGCAGCGCCTTTGCGGATAAAAGCCTGCATGGAAACGGCTATGTAGCGCGCCTTTCAGGCTCTACCGCGGAATTCGTAAACCTCTGGCTGATTATGAATATAGGCCATAATCCCTTTTTTCTTGATAAAAATGCAGGATTAAATCTTCGTTTTGCTCCGATATTGCCGGGTTGGCTATTTACCCGTAAGGGAGAATATAGTTTTAATCTTCTGGGCAGTATCCGCGTAATCTATCATAACCCTAAGAAAAAGAACACCTTTGGAGCAAATGCCGCAAAAATTAAGCGCATTGTACTTAAAGATAAAGATAATAATACAACTTCCTTTGCTTCAGATACCCTATCGAGTCCCCAATCAGAAAAAATCAGAGCCCGCCAAGTAAAAAGTATTGAGGTATATTTTGGTTAATGTATAAATTTACAAATTTACAAACTTGAAATTTTGCTAATTTTGTGTTATACTTAAAATGTAAGCGTCAGAAGAGAATTTTCTGACGATTTTGACAATCAGGAAAGCTACTGATAAAGGCAAACTAGCAGAAATGCTGGGGCGTCCCTAACGGGATCCCGAGGCGTAAATTAATTCGCTAAGGGGCAAAACGACAGAGCCGAAAGGCTGGCTGCGTTGCCAAAGAGTAAAAACCCTAAAGATTGCCTTTAGGGTTTTTTGTTTTTGTACGCCTCGGCTTTAGTTTGCCCAGAGCAAACAAGTCGGGGCTTTTTTATTGGAGGATAAAATGAATTATCAGCGCGTAGTCACATTTTTAAACCGAGAGGAAGTGGATTTCCTGGATAAACTGGGAAAGGACGCCTTGTTTTCCACAGGCCTTAAGCTTTCCCGGGCTAAAGTCATTGAGTGGCTGATTGATTTCGTACAGAAACTCCATCTGGACGGTAAGAATATAAAATCAAGAAAAGATTTTGAGAATAGAATTACAAAACTATTGAAAAAAATATATCCCCACCTGCCACGGTAGAAATAACTAACGCCGCTTCTGGCGGCGGTGAGCTTGGGCGTTTTTATTCCAAAGCGCCCAAGCAGTGAAAGAGGTGAGTAAAATGTTATGTAGAATTTTAATCGTGGGTTTAATAATTTTTGGTTTTTTAACTGCTCCCGGCTGGGCAGGCAACAGTGCAAAGGTAAAGGTTAGCTGCAGAATTCCGGTTATACCGGGATTAAACGCTCCCTTGATTGAAGAAGAAAAGAGGGAAAAAAGGCAAGCAAGCGAAACTGTGACAGAACAGGCACAGTTGCCTGAAGAAGAAAAATATGTTCCAAGCGAAGAACCCGAAGAAAAAATCCAAGAAGAACAATTAATAAAACAGCGAGATACAACGGTTATAGTAAAGACTATTTACAGCCGTTAAATTATTCAATCCGATTTAAATTATTTTATTTTGCGTACAGGAATATCGTATCTGTAGCTTACGCCCTCGGAAAGCTCGATATCTTCAAAGATAGGAACAGTGGGCATATATTGAGAAGGTAAACTCTCCAGCTCTAAAGTCAAGGTGTGTCTTCCGATAGGTACGTTTCTAAAAAAATATCTTCCTGAGGTATCAGTTATAACCTGCCTTCCATCTTCTAACATTAAAGTTACATTGGCAACGCCTTTATCCTTGTCGCCTAGAATTCCGTCTTTATCCACATCTTCAAAAACCCTACCGTAAATTTCTGTGCGGCTATTGAAGCCGAAATTTATCCGGCTGGTCTGGCCGTGGCTTAAAAGCACTTCCTGTCTGGCAGGAACAGTAAGCATAAAGCCAGGCGGTATAATGGTAGGATCAATAGTTACATAAGCCTTTTTTGCTCTTACCTTGGTGAATTTATAATAACCAAAAACATCGGTTATTTCGTATCTGTCTTTACCCAACCAGATTTTTGCCCCTTCTATAGGAGGTTCATTGCGGTCTCTTAAACCGTCACCGTTATAATCCTTAAAAACACAACCCTCGATATTCCCAACGATATCCCAGCGTAAACCTGTATCCCAAAGGTAACGCATACCTGCGCGCAAATCCGCCTCTATGCGTTTTGTAGCGCTTGCCTCCTCTGCCCAGATATTGCGGATGCGTCCGGAAGAATACAACTCTACATCAGGCTTGGGGCGGAAAGATAACTCCGCGTATCCCTCTATGTAATCCTCGCCAGATAAAATGCTGGGAGAAGAATTTGTATCCTCTTCATCCCGATAGATGAAACGCACGTTCCCGTAAAAAGGAGTCTCCAAGATTCTGCCTGACCAATCCAAGCCAGTTTCCATAGCGTGGGGCCTGAAATTATTTTCATTTAATTCTTCTTTAAGCCAATTGTATTCTTTATTAATATAATAATTAAGACCGCCTATTAAAGGCATCCTCAGGCCCACTTTTACTTTATCATTTGTATAATTCAGGCTGGGCGAGGAATAATTCTGGTTAATCTGGTGGCGATAATTAAAATAGGTACTCACTCTTTTTTTACCGAATTCAAATGACCTGGTTAATCTTAATCCCGGGGACTGATAGCGGTATTGATTTACTTCACCTAAATGATTTTGCAGTAAATAATAACCGCCTAGGCTGGTTAAGCGGCTAAGTTTATAATTTAAATTCAGATTAAAGTTCTGGTTCCAGCGGTCCTCATCTTCCAAGCTGGGGGATATTCTATCTCGGTATACATCCAAACGGCTGCTTAAACTAATATTGTTAAAAGGCCTTGCTGAAAGATTAAGTAATACCCCTAATTCACCGGCTCGCCAACCCCACCCCGTAGCAGTCTTAAACTCCTTATCGCTGTCTCTTAACTCAAGGTTTAAATTCAAATTCGGAAAGCTAAAGCGGCTGGTAAATAGCTGGGCAAACTCTTCGCTATCATGGGCTATTTCATAACGCAGTCCCAAATTCCTGAAATTCCAGGTAGAGTGTAAATCATAATTATAGCGGTTTAAATCTTCGGGACGGGCTCTGCCCCAGCCGTGCGCAACGGTAAAATTACAATTCAGGTTTGAAAAAGGAGCGTAGTTTAAATTAAGCCCGCTTAAAAATGAACTTTTTATTTTGGCTAAACCAGGAGAGAGGTCTCCGAACCTGCCGCCCCCCTCCCTGCCCCAGAAAACAATATAATTCAACTTTTTATTAAACGCCGGAGAATCAAACATCGCTCCTCTTAAGGAGGTGGGAGAAAAAGTAAGGTTGCTGATAGCCGGAGAATAATCGAACCCGCGTAAAGTAAAATTCTTAAAAGGCCCGAACCTGCCTCCGGTCAGGCCCAACGTCACATAGGTCAAATCAGTAGTGGTTCTTAATGAACGCACAGAAAAAGAAGACTCCAGGCCTCCGTAGGGCGTCTGCCCGTCTATCCTTAACCAGTGTGTATAGCCGTAAGTCCCTCTTTCTAACTCATCTATTCTCCTTCCACTCTCATAGGAATTCCAGTTTAAAGAATAACCTAACTTAAAAGTGCCTGCCAACTCCTCTTCAAGGAGCATCTTCTCTTGTAAAGTCGGGCCTTTAGGTTTGGGGGGAACAGTTAAAAACTCCAATGTATTACGTCCTGATTGATCCCAAAGATGCAGATAGGTATAGCCCAGCTTACTACCGGTAATCAATACGGCGTCAGGGCCCTCTCTCTCTATGGTGATAACGCCGGGAGAAGTTACTAAAAAGCGCTGTATATTACTTCCTTCGATTAACAGACTCTTTTTTAATTCAATTTCAATTGGTTGTTTTAATAATGCCAGGGCTTCCTTATCGAGTCTTAAAACTGCATAAGCAAGCTCTGCAGCCGGAACAACTTCTTCTTCGATTACCCGCCGCGGCATTGGCACAGCAGGAGCCGGTCCCATTGAAGGAATAGGAGAAATCTCCGGCGCAGGCCTAGTAACCGGTGAGGGACGGATAAAAGGAACGGAGGGTACTTTAGCTTTCTCTATAACCGCGCGTTTTTTGGGTAAAGTCGGAGCAGCCGGCGCTCTACTCCTAGTTTTTCTTCTTATCTCAAATTCTCTCTGTTTTATTTTATTAAGGTATTCTCTAGCAACCGGGTTATTAGGATTAGCCAGGAGTGCCTTATTAAACTCATGAAGCGCAGCCTGGTAGTCACCCCTGTTATAGTATTTTATCCCTAATTCGCAGAGAAAGGCTGAAGCCAGGGTATAGCTATAAACCGGAAACGGCATATTTAAAAATAAAAAAATAAATATAAGAAGAATAACAAAGAGTCTCTTCATTTTAATTGCCCGACCGATAGTATTTCTCCGGAAGCGCTGACTTGCAACATGGCTTCCTTGACCATTAACGGCCCCTTTCCCAATCCTGAACCTTCTTTAGATTTACCTAGATCTAAAGTAACCACCAGATCATATTTTCCGGCAGGCAAAGGCTCTTGCCATTGCGCTTGCAAAACCCCTTTATCACCCGGAAAGGTATATACCTGGCTGAGTTCACCCCGCGCATAAACCATGCCGGATTTATCAATAATGTGGAAACTTCCCTCAGTCACGATGTCAGTATTTCCTGTATTTTCAAAATTAAAGGTTAAAGCGAATCCGGAATCTTCTCTCTTGACCGCCAAACCGCTTAGAACCGCTTCTCTTTTTATCGTACCCTCAGGTTCAACGTAAAATAAAGAGCCCATCCTCAGCGCTACGCCCACCCCTATATTTTCTTTATCTGTATTATCGGACAAAAAACTCTCAAAAAACATGACTGCATAATGGCCTCCAGAAGCACCGTCAGGAACCTCTACCATATACCTGACCTCTTTTTTTCCAAAAGGCGGTATGTTAAATTCTGCCGGGCTAAAATTAATCCATTCGGCGCAGGAAAAAGGATATGTTCCCGGCGGCTTGAATTCTTTTGAGCCATCTTGACTAGAGACAAAACGCCAATCCTCCAAATAAACCCTTATATCAACTGGTTCGGTAGAAGTATTCTTTACAGAAATGCTCCCGCTCTTAGAAGCTCCCGGAGGAATGCTTAACCTTACTTTCCCTTCCTGAACAGATAACTGGATAGCCTCAAGGCCGGGTATATATAAAATAAAAGATAAAGCCGAAATTACTATAAATATAAAAAAAAGCTTTCTCATTGTCTCCTTAAAATTTGCCTGGAGAAGGTTGACCCTACCTTCTCATCCAGACAAATGTTTTTCCTCATTTTAGAGGTTTTAATTCTGTGCTAATAGCAAGCCTTCAGAATTAATAAACAAGGACAACGCTGAAGGTTACGTCTCCGCTGTAAGTATCGCTAGGAGTATCCACTGGAATAAAATCATTAGTAGCATAGCCCGGATAGGGTTCAGCACCACTTGTATCATACTTAGGCGGAATACCAAAGCCAACAGCAATGGTCCTGGAATGACCAGCTGAACCGCTGTAATAAAGCAGTTTTTCGCCCACTGCTGCTAAGCCTGGATTACCTGTGTTGCTATCTGCCGGAGCTGCTGTCGCGTTGATATAACCGCTAGCTGAACGAGGATCTTTAGGATGAGCGTCAATATGGGTGACTGCAAATCCCTTTATCAAAGTACCATAGTCGCCGTCTAAACCATAGTTTTCAGACACGATATTGTACTCTCTACCTGAAGTAAAAGCAGAAATTAAGGCAACGTAGTAGTAGGGACTAGAATAAAGGCAGCCGGCCTCTTTTTCTTCCATAGTAACAGGATCTATATATGTGTGAAGCAGGGTGCCAAAATTCATCACCGAAACCGGAGTTGTCAGCCATTCGTCATCCGTAAAGTCGTTCGTGCCTTTTGAGTCAACGCGGAAAACATCCACCACAATCACCATCTCCTCATCAATAGTAGCTGAAGCTTTGATCGGAGGAGCTGATACTACAGACTGCGCCTGGGCAAGAACTACCAAGGAAAACGTAAAAATAACCGTTGTCAAAATTAAACACAACTTTTTCATTTTGTTTCACCTCCTTTACTAACTTTACCAAAAATTTTATCTATCGTTCCAAGATAGAATAAGTGATCAAAGTAGAATAATCTCCTGCCGGTAAATCAGGAGGAAGTGATAATTCATATATTACTTTAAAAGTATCCGGGGAACCCTGTTCATCTGAAATAAGCAGAACCATCTCGTTTAAATTAACGCTCTCTTTCTTAGGGTACTTTAAAATTCCCTTTGTATCTAAACTCTCTGTCTTTAATTTAAAGTAGCCTTCCGGGATAGCCTCCCCTTCTTTGTTCACAAACAAAGAGCTGATCCTTTGGCTCACCTGATAAGGTTTTCCGAGATTGGATTTAACCTGCAAGGTAATTTCGCTGGTACGCGGGGGTTCCCGCGACTTTAAATTACGGAATTCGATTCCCGACCCTATTTCCGGGGTGACTACTAATTCAAAAATTGCCGGATATTCTATTTCAAAATCTAAGCTATTAATGAATTGAGGTTCGGCAAAAGCCATCCCTTCTAAAAAATATCTTATGCTTGTCCTATAAATGCCTGCCTTTTGCTGAGGTAAATCTGCCAGGATATAGGTGATAATAAACCTATCTGCTTCGCCGTTTACTGAAGAATTATAGATTACTTCTTTCTCGTCACTCAAAGAACTGAAATTACTGATTACTGAGCCCTTCTCTGCTCCGCTACCTATAAAATTCACTGCTTCCCAATCCAAATAATTACCTTCGTTTGAAATCGGTTGTTGGGTAACTTCCTGGAAAATCTTAAACTCCTTCCCGAATCCTCCCTTTATGTTAAAAAGAATATCTTCAGACATAAATTCCTGGTTTTCCCCAAATTTAAGAATAATATTCCTTGATCCGGTTTCGGTTTTAATCTCTACTTTAGACTCCACATCAACTTCAGCAAAAATGTTTAATATTACAGTAACCGAATCTTGGGTTGAATCTATAGGTTCAAGGTCAAAAGCAATCCTGCCACGGTAAGAGCCAGGCAATATATCAGGGGAAGGAATTATGCTGTAAACAAGAGTAAAAGAATCGGCCTCACCTGCGCTATTTGAAGTATAAAGCACCTGTCTGCCTATACTAACCGGTATTTCCTGCTCAACATTTAAAGTTCCCACGCGATTTGTCCCCCTTATACCATAGATTAGAAAATTACTCTGCCTGATTCTATCTCCTTCGTTATTACTTAAGGGCTCCAAAACAGACTGGATTACCTGATATCGTGTACCGATATCTGTATTTACATCAATAATTACCTCTCTATTAACTCTATCTACAATATAACTTACCCTGCCAAACCTTAAATCATAACCGCCTTCATAAGGGGTAACTGAAAGCGTAAAAGTTGCTTCTGCCTTATTTACATACATGCATGCGCACATGTATAGGAAAGTAAAAGAAACAAATATTTTTACTAAATTTTTTACTTTCATCCTGCTTCTCCGGCTAAAAACCATCCCACTTTATTTTAAAGTTTTTATTCAAAATTGTCAATCTAAATCTACCTTTAATTGCCTTCATTCCCGTCGTCATTCCTTTTAAGGCATTTAAATAAAAAACCGGACTGACCCCAATCATCAATCCGGCTATAATTTACCGTGGCATTCCCGAAATCCTCCTATTCCGGGAGATGCCGGATTAATACAAATAAAACCCGCTTTTATTCAAGTATACCTAAAGAACAATATTTTGTCAAGAAAGAAACATCTTTATTTTTCAATACATTACAATATATTCAGTCGTTAAAATCTCAAAGCCGGAATGTTCTCGCAAGACCCATCAGATTAGCCTGATCTAAATTGATGCCTACGCGCTGCTTTCCCTGCTCCTGAGCTTTATCTGTCCATACAACTTTGCCGCTTACAAAGAGCGGTTGATGATTATCGGGTATTTCTAACCACATCTCAATGGATGTGTTAGGGTTCAATTTTTCCTTAGTGATAAATCCAACACCTTTAGCGCTGATATTGAATGTTTCTGCTCCGTACTCGGGATTATTCCCAGAATCCGCGAATCTTAAAGGCAATTTCATATTTATTCTTACGAATATCCTTCTATCTTGCATAACTTATGGTCAGCGCGCTATGCTCGCTACAGGTCTAAGTGTAATTTTTAAAGAATGCATGAATAAAATTAAATAAACGCGCCCTTTATTAATCGCGAAAATACTGCCCTTTAACTTGCAAAAAAACTTTTCTTTTTTTTCATCAGTATTACGCTCTTTTAAAACATACAAATAAGGCAAAGGCTTCTCAATCTCTTCACTCTTCACCTCTCTGACTACGCAGATAAAATGTCGCTTGATGACACTGCGCAGACCCGCTTTATCAGTAACTTCTGAGCTGATAATCACTTTTCTTTTCTTATCTACCGATGTCAGATTTTTAAATAATAAATCTCTCATTTTTTTCCTTATGTGTTTAATAAAAAAGCCGGATTGCCTAAATGGTTTCCTCCATTTCTTTCGGCAACCCGGCTATCCCCTAATTCCCTTTCGCGGCTAGTGGGGATCCTATGAGCTTTGCGCCTGTAATTTTACAGGTAGCTATTATCGAGAAATTTTATAAAGTACTTTTTTAAATGCTTTAAAAAGAGCGTAAAAAAATATTTTTTTCGCTGCAGTTTAAGTATAACCTTTATAACTACCCCTTTCAAGGCGCAAAAGGGTATTTCCTGAAAACGTTTTCTTTTAAATTATTTAAACAGGCGGGATTCTTTTCCCTGAGAGAGTCTCTTGAGGTTGGATTTGTGTCTGTAAATGACAAAGGTTGACAAAATTACGCTGCTAATAATAAAAAACAGCGATTGCCTGTAAAGCAACATATATATCGGCAGAGTAAGTGCTCCGACTACTGAAGAAATAGAGACAATTTTTGTTATAAAAAAAACGCTTAGCCAGGTAAGGATGATTAAAAATAGTATTATGCGTAATCCGGGTATAACGGTTGCCAATCCTAATAATACTCCAAAAGTTGTAGCAATTCCCTTGCCTCCTTTAAAATTGAGGAAAACGGTCCAGATGTGGCCGGCAATACAACTCATTCCCAGGATAAGGCGTAAGTCAGCTTGATTTTGAAATTTGCTGCCGAAAAAACCTATTAAATTGCCGATAAAAATTACAACAATAAAACCTTTTAAAATATCCAGCAATAAAACTGTAACTCCTGCTGCCTTGCCTAATACACGCAGGGCATTAGTTGCGCCCACATTTCCTGAGCCGGATTTACGGATATCAATGCCCTTAATCAACCGGCCAAATATATAGGCAGTCGGTATCGAACCAATTAAGTAACTAATTACGATTAGAAGAATTATTATTAGCATAGAGCATTTTAAAACCTCTCATTATATAATCTACTCCCGAAACCAGGGTAAAAAATATTGCCAGCCACCAGAAAATAAAAGCATATTTCCAATATAATAAAACTACCGTGATTGTCAGCATCTGAAAAATAGTGGTTAATTTTCCCCATAAGGTAGGCACAATATTAATATCCTTCTTTACCATAAAAATTACCACTGCCCCTAATAGAATTAATACGTCCCTGGTGATTACGACTAAAATAACCCACATCGGAAAACGCACCCCTCCAGGAAATTTTAAATAAATCAGGATAAAGGCGCTTACCAAAAGAAGCTTATCTCCCAAAGGATCTAAAATTAGGCCGGCTTCTGACTTCTGCTTTGCCTTCCGGGCGATATAACCGTCTACGGCATCGGAAACTACCGCCAGAATAAAAATAGATAAAGCAACCAGTCTTAAATATTCCCTCTGCGGATTATAATAAATGAGGCTGGCGATAAAAAAAGGCACGCATAATATCCTAAAAGTGGAGATCTTATTGGCAAAATTCATTTTATTATTCTTATTCGTTTGGGAGGCCAGTAAATAACCAGCGCCTTACCAAGCAAATTCTTACGCGGAACATATCCCCAATAACGGCTGTCCTGGGAGGAGGCAGAATTATCGCCTAATACATAAAAGTATCCTTCGGGAACTTTTATTTTTTCACCTTCCCGTGCATAAGGGCCGCGGTTATAATAATACCTCTGGGTGAATTCGCCCTCCGTTTGAGCCTGTTCGTTTACGTAAATCTTCCCTTTTCTTATCTCGACAGTATCGCCTCCTGCTGCAATCAGCCTTTTTATAAAATCCTTTTTAGGGTCCTGGGGGTAAATAAAAACTACCACATCCCCTGTTTCAGGTTCCCTGAGAGCAGGAAGCCTGAAATCGGTAAATGGTATTTTGGCGCCATAAATAAATTTATTTACCAAAATTAAATCCCCTTCCATAAGCGTGGGCCTCATTGAACCGGTAGGTATTTTGAATGCCTGAATCACAAAGGTGCGAATTATCATCGCTAAAATAAAAGCGATAATAATAGATTCCGCCCACTCCCGGATAATTGATTTTCTCCTGCCTGCTGCTTCTTTAATATTTCCGCTCATATTTTAAGCACCTCCAAAAAAGCCTCCTGCGGAATCTCTACCTTACCGAATCTCTTCAGCCTCTTCTTGCCTTCTTTCTGGATATTCCAGAGTTTACGCTTTCGCGTAATATCCCCGCCGTAACATTTTCCGGTAACGTGTTTTGACAAAGCACGCACTTTTTCGGAAGCTATAATCTGGTTTCCTATTTTAGCCTGAATGGCTATTTCAAATACGTGACGGGGAATTAAATCTTTTAACCTCTCAACCATAACCCTGGCCTTAACCATTGCCTTCTCTTTATACAACAGCGATGAAAAAGCATCGCAGACAGCTCCGTTTAAAGCAACCTCTAGTTTCACCAATTCAGTCGGAAAATAATCATTAAATTCATAATCCAGGGAACCGTAACCTTTGGTTATTGACTTCAGGCGGTCATAGAAATCAACAATAATCTCAGAAAGCGGAATATCAAATGTAATCTTTATTCTGTCTTCACTTAAAAATTCTTTTGCATTAAAAATTCCTCTTCGTGATTTAGCCAGATCGCAAACCGGCTCAATTGTTTCTATCGGAACAATCATCAAAAGGCTGACATAGGGTTCCAGCGCCTCCTTGATTTCTCCTTCAGCAGGCAATTTCGCCGGCGTATCCACCTCAATTAAAGAATCATCGCTTTTTTTGATTTTATAAACTACATTGGGAACGGTCAATATCAGGTTTAAATCATATTCTCTCTGTAGTCTTTCCTGCATAATTTCCATATGTAAAAGACCTAAAAAACCGCAACGGAATCCCGCCCCAAAAGACTGGCTGTGTTCAGGCTCAAAGATAAAAGAAGCGTCTGATAATTTCATTTTATCCATTGCGTCTCTTAAAGCAGGAAAATCTCCCGGATTTACCGGATATATTCCGCAGAATACCAAGGGCTTAGGAGTCTTATATCCGGGCAGGGCATTAGCGCAAGGGTTCTTGGTATTTGTTATGGTGTCTCCGATAATTATTTCCCTGGGCTCGCGGATATTAGCCGTAAAATAACCCACTTCTCCTGCGGATAAGCTTTCTACTTTTGTATATTTTAAATCTTTAAGCACGCCGAGTTCTTCGACCCTGTAAGTCTTTCCCGAATGCATGAGTAATATTTCGCTGTCCATATTTAATACTCCGTCAAAAACTCTGACAAACACCACTACCCCTTTATAAGTATCATAACGGCAATCAAAAACCAGAGCCTTTGCGGGAGAATTGCTTTCTCCTATAGGCGGGGGTATCATTTTAACTATCCGTTCTAATATATCTATAATTCCTGTGCCTTCTTTGGCTGAGGCTAAAATCACATCTTCCTCATTAAATCCGAGTAGTGTGGTAATCTGCCTTTTCACCCTGGGTAGGTCAATGGTGGTAATATCGATTTTATTTATCACCGGGATAATCTCTAAATCATTCTCCTTTGCTAAATAATAATTAGCAACGGTCTGTGCTTCAATTCCCTGAGCAGCATCGATTAATAATACCGCTCCCTCGCAGGCAGCCAGGGACTTGGAAACTTCGTAAGTAAAATCAACGTGCCCGGGAGTGTCAATAAGATTAAAAATATAACTTTTGCCGTCCTTCGCATGGTAATCAAGTCTTACCATTGATGCCTTAATCGTAATGCCGCGCTCTCTTTCTAAATCCATATCGTCAAGAAGCTGTTCACGGATATGCCTTTTGTCTATGCTGGCGGTTAATTCCAATATCCGGTCGGCTAAAGTAGACTTACCGTGGTCTATATGCGCGATGATACAAAAATTTCGGAATATTGATTTATTCATTAAATAATTAATTTTTTATATGTTTCAATAAAACTTCTACTACTTCCTCTATACTCATATCAGTTGTATCTATATAAACTGCGTCTTCTGCTTTCTTTAAAGGCGCGAATTCACGGCTGGAATCTATAAAATCCCGGTTACGCAAATCCTCAGCCACCATGGCGGTGGTTATTTGTTTTTCTGATTCCCGCAATTCCAAATAACGCCTTTTTGTCCTTTCCTTGAAATCAGCGTCGATATAAAACTTTTTCTCGGCATCCGGGAAAACCACTGTAGCGATATCCCTTCCTTCTAAAACGCTGTCTCCCTGCCTGCCGGACCTCCTCTGTATCTCCAGCATGCGTTCGCGCACCCCCTTTATCTTCGCGATATCCGAAACTAACTTTGTTATTTTAGGCTCTCTAATCTCTTTAGATACATTGCGCCCGTCTAAAAAAACTTCTATTGTCCCGTCCGAATTATTGGTTAAGTCTATCGAAGTATCACAGGCCATCTCAATAATAACTTTTTCGTCGTTTATATTGAGATTCGTTTCAATAGCCTTTAAGGTGAGAGCCCGGTACATTGCGCCTGTGTCAATATAAAGGAAACCGAGCCTTTGGGCAAGTAATCTGGCAACCGTGCTTTTACCTGCGCCTGCGGGTCCGTCTATTGCAATAATCATCTCAGTTGTTCTCTTCTTAAATTAGCC
>Ga0180301_10000807_pt1 | contig 24485 bp, 34 predicted proteins | sample GuaBasSediGuay16_FD_121797 | JGI IMG/M metagenome (GOLD analysis project Ga0180301, IMG submission 121797) | Subseafloor sediment microbial communities from Guaymas Basin, Gulf of California, Mexico - Guay16, Core 4569-2, 12-15 cm | ecosystem: Environmental > Aquatic > Marine > Hydrothermal...
GCTCAAACAGTCGTTTATTCTTCTTCAGTTAACTATGTGTTTACAAGTAACTATAGGTTATATCTACCTCCTTAGATGAGGGCTGATGAGTCTTGTGGACTGCTATAAAGCGTATTACTAAGGCAATTAGTAAATACAATATATTTATATCATATGTAGTATTACCATTAGTTATAGCTATTGTGCTTGCTAATGTATATCCTTATTACAATCATCCGCCATGGAAAAGTAATTCTATCTATCCATACAATAAGGATGAAACCATATTTTTGATACTCTTATCCTTTTATCTCTCGTTTACTGTACTAACTATCTTCACAGTATATCCAATAGCAAGCCTTAGTACAAGACAAGAAAACAATAAGAAAATATATGCACTCCACTTAGGGCTTCTAGGCTGGTGCAGTATACCACTAATCATAGGTTTGGCTACTGTAATTATTCCTCTCTCCTCCTTATCAACGATTGATCTAGAGAAGGCACGGGTTCTATATAGGGGCTTCGATTATGCTCAAACAATTTATTCTATAGAACTATTAATTAATATCCCACTATCATATATTCTACTCTCTATAATAACTGGGAATAAAAATATAAAACCCTTAAAGATCATGTGGAACTTCATAATACTTCTTATAATAGGGTATATTGTCATAAACGCTTCTATGATAACGCAGGCCCTAATTGATCTATCAATAGCAAAGATAGGACATAGATACCTATACATATACTTCAGAGGATACAATCCAGAGATACTGAATATAATGAATAGACAGAACATAATAGTAGAAGCATTACTACCAACATGGGGCTTCCTTATAGGGTTAATTATGTGGGCCCTTATCCTAAAGAAAATACTCCTACACTTATACCATTAGGTTAGAATAGGTTTTAAGATATAGCAATATCTCGGGATCGGTTAATGTCGTTTATTCTATACCTATTATTAGACAACTTCATAAAATTTGATTTATAATATGTATACTTTATATTATAAATTATTTCAATGAATTAACTAGATTTTATAGATATTGAGTTTTCTCTCATAAGCCTCTATAATTCTTGATACAACGATCCATGTTTCTAAAGGCCTAGGATATATAGCATATACTTCATCAGCTAGCCCATAGACCCTTTTACTAAAGTCCCCATGTGGGAACCCGCCAATTCCTATAATTCCATTACTTGTTATTACATGTTCCACTACATAATCTGGTGATACTAATTCACCTGTCTCACTTAGTAATACGAGTTTTTTACCAATGGATGATACTAATTCTTCTAAACTCATGTCTTTAATTAGTAGTAATGGATTACTTGAATTAGGGGGTACCTTACCTTTAATAAATAATTGTTCTAGAAGACCTACGAACCTCATATAGTTCCTTGGTATACGTGTATCTGGTCTTATGAATATTATATAGTCACCTATAGTATGAATATAGATCCTTAGCTTGCCCTCAAGATTTAATGGACTACTTAATGCATTTAATAGCGACACATGTACTATATCTGGTCTTCCCCGTTTCTCACTGTATTTCAGATCCTTCATTGCATGGTAGTGAATACTCTTATCTAAAAGTATGTCTCCTGGTCTTTTACCTCTCCTTCTTGCACTCTTTAATACTGCAGGGTGACCCCAGATCTCCTTGGGTACAAGCTCTAATGACGACTCTATTAATACCATGTATAACATCTTACTATCCTCTCCATGGACTCTATATAGTCTATGCTAAAAGTTTTTCAAATACATATATGTATTCTAGGTTTTGGAGGGTATTTGTTTGGTTTCTAAGAGAAGGAAACGTTTAAGGGATCTAGCGATTCAGAGGATTAGAATATTATACAGATTAGCTAGTGATAGGGCTAGGCTAGGAGACTATGATCTTTCCAGAAGATATATCGAATTAATAATTAGGATTAGCCATAAAGCAAGAATTAAACCACCAATATATATTAGAAGGGGTTATTGCAGGAGATGTAAAGTAGCCCTCATACCAGGCGTAACTGCTAGAGTCCGAATACAGAGCGAGGGTAAAGGTTCACGTGTGGTGGTTACATGTCTACTATGTGGATGGAAGAGGAGATACATGATCAAGGCTGGCAGAAAAGTAAGATAAAGGAGAAAAAAGCACAACCTAGATCAGATATTAACATAGGTAAAAAAGGTATTACGGATTCTATTGTTCGCGAGATCATGCGTCGTTTGGAGGAAGAAGGTGTTGTTAAGATACGTGTTTTAAAATCAGCTTTAATTGTATCAGGATTGAATAGAAGGGAATTTGCTAGGATGGTTACTAGGAAAACCGGTGCATTACTTGTTGAGGTTCGGGGTAGGACATTTATACTAGCAAAACCCTTGGATAAAGGGAGGAAAGAGAAGGGTACAGTATATAAGAAGCATAAAATGTTTAAAACAAGTGATAGAAGGGGGTTGAGAAAGTAATGGTTACAGCACTAGAGGTCCCAGCTGATAAATTGATTGAGAGACTAGCATTATATCTAAAGAATCGTGTACCTGAGGTTAGACCCCCTCCATGGGCTTATATGGTTAAAACAGGTGCTCATAAGGAGCGTGTACCCCAGGATCCTAATTGGTGGTATTATAGAGCAGCATCAATACTCAGAAAGCTCTATAAGAGTAGCGAACCTATTGGTATAGAGACTTTCCGTACAATATATGGTGGGCGTAAAAACTATGGTGTGGCGCCCGAGCATTTCGTTAAGGGTAGTGGTAGTATTGTTAGGAAGATATTACAGCAATTAGAGAAAGCCAATCTTGTTAGAAAGATACCTAGAAAAGGTAGAGTACTTACACCAGCTGGACGCGCATTACTTGATAGACTAGCATTTGAGATAATGAAGAAACTTGCAAGAGAGAACCCGGAACTAGCGAAGTACTTACCTCCTAGTCAAAGGCCAAAATAAATGGAGGGGAGGGTATTTGGCATATGAATATGACGAGGAATTAGAACTTTTAAAGAGAAAGAAGTTATTAGAGTATCAAAGAAGGCTTCAAGAGGAAGAAAGGCGTAGGCAACTTGAGCTCCAAAAGGAAGCTCTATTGCGAAGAATCCTTACTCCTGAAGCACGTGCTAGACTTTCTAATTTAAAACTTGTCCGCCCAGATCTTACTAGGATTATTGAGGAACAATTGATTGCTTTGGCTCAGACTGGACGTATTCGAGTCCCTGTCACAGATCGTGAGCTTAAACAATTATTGCTCCAGATCTATGAACAAACTCATCGTGAGACACGTATACGTATTCGAGAAAAATAACTTTCAAGGTGATTATTTATGGCTCGCAATAAGCCTTTGGGTAAGAAGCTTCGTCTTGCAGCAGCCCAACATACCAATAAACCCATACCTATATGGGTAACTATTAAGACAAGATTGAGAGTTCGTAGAGGTTTTAGGCTTAGACATTGGCGTAGAACAAAGCTTAAGGCCTAGAGGTGATGTTTAATGAGTAAGAAGGAAGCTGGGATAAAGAGAGTTTATACTATTCCCTTATATCGTGTATATTGGGGTAGGAGAAGTAATAGGGCTAAGAGAGCTATTAGGCTCATAAAGAGATTTGTTCAGAGACATTTTAAGGAGGCTGAGAATATAATTATCGATAATGCTGTAAATAACTATGTATGGAGTCGCGGTATCGAGAAGCCTCCTAGGAGGATAAGAGTTACCATAGAGTATAGGCCTGAGGATAAGCTTGCCAGGGTATTACTTGTAAGGAAAGCCTAATTTTCCTCATACTATACTACATATTCTTGGATGAAATACCATGAATATTAACAAGTTAAGAGTATATGGGAATCCGAATATAGGAGTCTACATATTTGCCAATGATAAGATAGCCATTATTCCTCCTGGATTGAATGAGGATGAGAAGAAGTTGATTATTGAAACACTTAACGTAGAACTTGTTGAGACAAAGATTGCCGATACGATACTTGTAGGTGTTATGATAGCTGGTAATAACAATGGCATTATACTACCAAGGAATACTAGAGATGAAGAATACACTTATCTTAGGAATGTACTTAAACATTATGGTTTAAATGTTGAGATACTTAGATCTAAGAATACTGCCTTAGGAAACTTAGTTCTAGTTAATGATAGTGCTGCTATAGTTGGCTCAGAACTTGAAAGATCAGAAATTATGCGTGTACATAATGCCTTAGACATAGAGGTTATTCAAAAAGATATACTATACCTTACTATACCAGGTTCATTAGCTGTTGTGACAAGTAATGGAGGAGTAATTCATCCTGATGTGTCTGATGAAGAACTCAAGGGCATTGAAAAAATATTAAAGGTGCCTTTCGAGAGAGCAACAGTTAATTCAGGGATACCTTTTATAAAGACTGGATTAATAGCCAATACATACGGTGCATTAGTAGGAGAATTAACTACTGGTCCCGAGATCCTTCGGATACAGAGAGGCCTCGCTTCGAGGTGAAGAATATGGGACGTGAGGTCAAGATCTATAGAGTCGAGGGCTATATGTTAATAAGTCATGATAGAAATCCTAGGTGGCAAGTATTTAGAAAAGAAATACTTGCATTAAAGCCAGAGCATGCACTAGAGAAGGTATATTCAGAGCTTGGTAGTAGACATAAACTTAGAAGAAAGCATATAAGAATAACTAGTATTAAGGAGATAAGTCTTGAGGAGGCAAGCGATCCGGTTGTTATTGCATTATATGAAATGAAGAGGTTTGTTAAGTAATGAGTAAGAAGGTTTCACGTGAAGAGACAAGACAAATAGATATTCAAAGTATATTACTTAGAATAAATGAGCTTAGAGAAATCATAACCGTACTACAAGATCAGGTTGCTAGTCTTTCACAGGAACTTACAGAACTTAGACTTGCACAATCAACTATTAAGGGTCTTGAAGAAGTACATGGTGAGGTAGAAGCCCTTATATCAATTGATCGCCTTGCATCCGTGCTTATTCCATCGAGTATACCTGATAATTGGAGTAATCGTATTTTAGTTAATATTGGTAAAAATTATTATGCGAGAGTGGATAAGGACAAGGCATTAAAGATTCTTTCTAATCGAATAACTAGTTTAGATAATATACTCAGACTTAGAAGACAAGAACTTAATAGAGCTATAAATGAATATAACTATTTACAACAAGTTCTACAATCAATTTATATTCAGTCACAAGTAGCAGCTGCTAGAGAACAAGCTAGTCAATCATCTAAGTAATTACTTACTTAGAAAACATATTAATATTTCATAAATTAATTGGGGTGATCATTTGTTTAGTAGATTGAGAAAAGTACTTGCGGGTTTTATTGAGAAAGCCTCTAAGAAAATATTCTCTAAAAAGGAACTCTTTGAATTAATTGATGAATTAGAACTATCACTTATAGAGAACGATGTTGCATATGAAGTTGTTGAGGAATTAACAAGTAAACTTAGAAAAGCTATAGAAGAAAAAAGTGTACACAGTAAAAATGATCTTTTACTCCTTTTAAGAAATATCATTAAATCGATCTTTGAAGGCGTTGGAGAAATAGATATTCTATCCGAGGCACGGATGCATAGGCCATACAAGCTAGTATTTCTTGGAGTAAATGGTGTTGGTAAGACTACTACAATAGCTAAATTAGCTAATATATATAGAGACTATGGTCTTAAACCCTTAATGGTTGCAGCTGATACGTTCCGTGCGGGCGCTCAAGAACAGTTAAGAATTCATGGGGAAAGACTAGGCCTTCCAGTATTCATGGGCAAATATGGAGCGGATCCTGCGGCAATTGTTTTTGATGCTATCGTTTTTGCTGAAAAACGTGGTTATGACGTATTACTTGTGGATACTGCTGGTCGTATGCATGTAGATATAGATCTTGTTGAAGAATTAAAGAAAATTGTCCGTGTATCTAAGCCTCATCGAAAAATACTTGTTGTAGATGCATTGACGGGGAATGACGCTGTTGAGCAAGCACGTTTCTTTAATGATGCTATCGGATTAGATGGTGTTATTGTTACTAAAGCTGATGCATATGAACAGGGAGGAGTCCCTCTTAGTATAGTGTATGTTTTAAGGAAACCCATATTATTTCTTGGTATAGGGCAAGACTATAAAGATATAAAGCCTTTTAACGTTGAAGATTTTCTAGACAAGATATTGCCGCAGAAAATCTAGATAATATATAGAGTTGATGTAGTATGGGATTTAGGGAATTAATAGATTCATGGAGAAAAATATTGATACTTGCACGAAAACCCACTACAGACGAGTATATGTTATCTTTAAAGATGTCTCTACTTGGTTTAACGCTTGTTGGAGGCATTGCATTCATAATACGTATTATATTTGCTACATTCCTATTTCCTACACAATAGATTGGAGGATCGAGTAAACTTGAGTAATAAACCTAGTGATAGACCATCAAACTACTATGCTGTAAGGACAACTGCTGGTAGAGAGCTTGATGTAGCTCTTATTATGGAGAATAGATCTAGGTTACTAAATATTAATGCACGTTCACTCATAATTCCTCCTGGTATAAAGGGTTATGTAATAGTCGAAGCCCCTGGAGTAGATATTGTATATCCTCTTATAAAGGATTTAAAATATGTTAAAGGTAGGGCTTTTGGCATTATAAAGTCAGATGAGATCGAGAAACTCGTTAAGCCTAAGCCCATTATTGAGATGATTAAGGAGGGAGATATTGTAGAAATTATTGCTGGACCTTTCCGTGGTATGAAGGCCCGTATAGTAAGTATTGATAGGGGGAAGAATGAAGTGGTGTTAAGTATTTTAGAGGCGGAATTCCCATTACCAATTACAGTCCCTGGTGACTACGTAAAACCTGTTAAGAGTGGTGGTTAGATATGGCTAAGAAAAGTGTTAAGATACTGGTTGAGGGTGGAAAAGCTACACCTGGCCCACCCATAGGCCCATCACTATCACCTCTTGGCATTAACGTAGCTGAGGTTGTTAAGGCTATTAATGAGGCTACAAAGGATTTCGAAGGCTTAACTGTACCTGTAGAGATCATTGTTGATACAGCTACTAAGAAGTTTGAAGTAAAAGTAGGTGTACCAACAACCACTGCACTATTACTGAAGGCTGTAGGTGCATCCAGACCACCTGGCGATCCTGCCCATCAGAAAATAGGCGATCTTCCTTTTGAGAAGATCATTGAAATAGCATTACTTAAGAAAGAACAGCTTACTGCTAAGACTTTGAAAGCTGCAGTAAAGACTATACTGGGTAGTGCACGTAGTATAGGTGTCACTGTCGATGGTAAGGATCCTAAACAAGTTACTCGTGAAGTTGATGAAGGATTATATGATGCTATATTGGCCAAGTATGAGTCTAAATGGGAAGAGGAGGTGTAGTCTAGGTTATGGTAGCTATATCTAAGGATAAGATGGTGGAAGCTGTTAAGAAAGCTATAGAGAATAGTGTTAGGAGAAGATTTAAGCAAAGCATCGAAATGATTATTGTATTAAGAGATATAGACCCTAGATCCCCCGAGGGCAGAATTAGAGAGACAATATTCCTTCCGAAGGAGATTAAGAAAGATATAAGAATATGTGTGGTAGCTGATGGAGAGACTGCTGTAAAGGCTAAAGAAGCAGGTGCATATAAAGTTATCACTAAAGCCGAGCTAACCGGAATTGATAGAAAAACTGCTAAGAAGATTGCTCAAGAATGTGATTGGGTTCTTGTAAGAACCGATCTAATGGCACTTGCTGGTAGAATACTTGGTCCAGCTCTAGGTCCTCGTGGAAAGATTCCTGTCCCAGTTCCACCAGCAGCTGATATAGTTTCTGTTATGAATAGGTATAAGCGAGCTATATTCGTTAGAGTTAAAGATCAACCGCAGATCATGTGTCGTATAGGAACAGAAGATATGGACCCTGAGGAAATCGCTGAAAATGCATTAGCTGTATTGTCTAGTCTAGAGGCTAAACTACCTAATCCAGCCCATAATATTTCTAAGATAATTATTAAAACCACTATGGGGCCTCCAGTAGAAGTAGGTAGTACATAGGGGTGGATAGCGCTATGTCTTTAATAACAAAAAGAGTGCCAAGAGCTTCTAGGATACCGGAATGGAAAATAAGAGAAGTTGAGGAATTAGTTGATCTTATTAAGAAGCATAAAGTTATTGGATTAGCTTATTTAGAAGGATTACCAACTGCACAGCTTCAGCAAATTAGGAAGAGGTTATTGAAGAAAGTGATATTTAGAGTTACGAAGAACACGCTCATGAAGTTGGCATTGAAAAAGGCTGGTATCGAGAATGAGGAATTATTTAAACTGCTTGAAGGACAGAACCTTATAATGTTCACTAATCTTAATCCCTTTGAGCTAGCACTACTTCTTGAGGAGCAAAAAACATATACTTATTTCAAGCCAGGCGACATTACTGATCAAGAAATAATAATACCTGCTGGCAATACGGGATTATCGCCAGGCCCTATATTGAGTACATTTAGTAAACTTAAGATACCTGTTAAGATGCAAGCTAATTCTATATGGGTAGCTAAAGATACACGTGTAGCTAAACCAGGTGATAGAATTTCAGAGGAATTAGCTAGTCTGTTACAGAAACTAGGTATTGCTTTAAAGGAAGTTAGGATTAGAGTTAGAGCTGTTTATGAAGATGGACTCATTATTCTTGGCGATCAACTTATATTAGATCTTGATGAGTACAGGGATAGTATAACTAGGGCATACTTAAATGCATTAACTTTGGGTGCAGAGATCGCATGGGATGTACCTGAGGCTTTAGAGTTAGCTATTAAGAAGGCATATATGAGAGCGCTAGCACTATCTGCTGAGACAGGATATATAACTCCAGAGAATGCAGAATATGTACTTACTAAGGCAATCGCCAAGGCCTTAGCGCTAGCAGCTGCGATTGCTCAAGAAGCACCAGAACTCGGTTTGGAAGTTAAGATTACTGTACCGGCTAAGCCTGTTGAAGAGGAGAAGAAAGAGGAGGAAGTTGAAGAGGAGGAGAAGGAGGAGCTTACTGAAGAGGATTTATCAGCTGGTCTTGGAGCCTTATTTGGTTAGCTCATGTTTTTCCTGTATTTCATTACATAAAAATTTAAAACACCCTATAGCCCTAGTATGAATCCACGAATAGTAAAAAGCAATATAGAATGGGGAATAGGCTATGGAGTACATATATGCTTCCCTACTATTAAGATCGGCTAATAAGGAGATAAATGAAGAAAATATAAAGAAGGTTTTAGAGGCAGCTGGTATAGAAGTAGATGAAGTTAGAGTAAAAGCTTTAGTAGCCGCATTAAAGAAAGTTGATATAGATAAAGTACTTGAACAAGCAACAGCTTTACCCATGGCCCCTGCAGCAGCTCCTGCAGCGGCTCCGGCTGCCGAGGCTGAGGAGAAGAAAGAGGAGGAAGTTGAAGAGGAGGAGAAGGAGGAGCTTACTGAAGAGGATTTATCAGCTGGTCTTGGAGCCTTATTTGGTTAGTCTTTTTAAGAGGGCTAGTAATTGCCAGCTATGAGTGACGAACCAGAGTTTTTCGGTAAATTCCTTAAATCTTTAGGCTATCAAGAGTATAAGTGTAGAGTTTGTGGTGAAAAGTTCTGGAGCCTTATACCTAGAGATAGGTGTCCAGATAGACCATGCAGTAAATACGACTTTCTCTTTAAAGACTATCCTAAGGTTAGAAATCTATCGCTTAATGAAGCTAGACAGAAATTCATAGATTTCTTCCGTAGAAACGGACACGGATATGTTGATCCGTATCCTGTTCTTGCTAGATGGAGAAATGATCTATATCTTACAATAGCAAGTATTATAGTGTTTCAACCAGCTGTTACCGAGGGCATCGTCGATCCTCCATATAATCCATTAGTAATAGTGCAACCTTGCATCAGACTTGAAGATATTGATGAAGTTGGTTTAACATTTGGTAGACATTTGTCATCATTTGAAATGGGAGGTCATCATGCTTTCAATAAAGAAGATAACTATATCTATTGGGTTGATGAAACGTTAGAGTATGCATATAATTTTTTTACGAAAGACATAGGTATTCCTGAGGAAGATATAGTCTTTAAACCTTCGTGGTGGGAAGGAGGAGGTAATGCTGGTCCAGCATATGAAGTTGTTGTTGACGGCCTTGAACTAGCTACACTTGTTTTTATGAAATACAGAGTTGAAAACGGTAATTATTCTTTAATGAATATAAGGGTTATTGATACAGGCTATGGTATTGAAAGAATTGCTTGGTTTACACAAAGATCACCTACAGCATTTCATACAATATTTGGCGATCTATTGAATAGATACAAGGACATATTAGGTATAGATGAACCTGACTATCATACATTAAAAAGTATTGTCCATAAGCTTAGCGATATAGATATAGGATCGCTAGATCAATTAAGAAAGTATCTAGGTCTCTATGGTTACTTAGATTATTATAAAGAACTTAGACAGGCTATTTTACTTTATACCTTATTGGACCATTATAGAACATTAGCATTAATGTTGTCTGATGGAATAGTACCGTCAAATACTGGAGAAGGATACCTAGCTAGACTTATTCTTAGAAGAAGTCTCAGAGCTTTATATCAGCTAGGTATAGCACCGTCTGAATACGAAGAGCTAGCTATTAAGCTTATGGAGGAAATGATCGATTATTGGAGAGACCAATATGTGTATAGCAATTTCATAAAACATAGAGACTATATTCTTGATGTACTGAGTAACGAGATCAGAAAGTATGTGGAGACGTTAGATAGAGGAGTAAGGATTGTAGATAAGATTATTAAAAAGAAGAGAAGTCTTGGAATAGATGACTTAGTACGAATTTATGATTCCCATGGAATACCTCCTGAGATGATAGCTAATAGAGCTAAAGAGCATGGAGTAGAGATCAGTATACCTCACAACTTTTACTCTCTAGTTGCCAAGAAACATGGGCAGCCGAAAACGCTGCAAAAATATCGTGAACATTCCTTGCCTAGTGAAATAGTCGATTGGGTATTAGGTTTTCCAGAAACACGAAAGTTATTTCATTTAGATCCTTATCTTAGAAGATTTAAAGCTAAAGTAATAGGTATTAAAAATAATTATGTAATTCTTGATCAAAGTGCTTTCTACCCATTAGCTGGCGGACAAGATCATGACACAGGACATCTTGTATTACCAGATAATACTAGAATTAAAGTAAAGAAAGTCTACAAATATGGAGAAGTAATTATCCATGAACTGGAAAAAGATGTAGGCAAAATTTTATCTAAAGGAGATATCGTTGAAGGCATTATTAATTGGATAAGAAGATATAGACTCATGAGACATCACACGGCAACACATATTATTTTAGGTGTGGCCCGCAGAATTCTAGGAGATCATGTATGGCAAGCTGGTGCTGAAAAAACTATTGAAAAGGGAAGACTTGATATTACTCATTATAGGATGCTTACTGATGAAGAGATTAAGAAGATCGAGAAACTAGCAAATAAGATCGTTGATGAAAGAATAGATCTACGTTTTAACTACTTAGGAAAGTTTGAAGCCGAGAAAAAATATGGTATAAAAATATATCAGGGAGGAGCTGTTATATCTAAAACTCTTAGAATAGTAGAAATACCAGGATGGGATGCTGAAGCCTGTTATGGTACCCATCTTCATAATACAGGCGAAGTCGGAGGAATTAAGATAATTGATGTTGAAAAGATTCAGGATGGAGTAATAAGACTTGAATATATTGCTGGAACCCGTATACCCGAATATTCTTACAATCTTGAAAATATTATTGAAAAAATAGCTTCAATAATAAAAATAAGTCCTAAACAAATATTGCCGGGTATTGAAAAGTTTTACGATGAATACATTGAGACAAAAGGGATTCTATCAAGATACAGAGAAAAGCTAATGAAATTGTATGAAGATAGGCTGACCCAAGAACTTATTGAAGTATGTGGTTATAAAATCATATATCTCTATAATGACATAGGAGATCATCGCTTCTACCGCGATCTAGCCTTAAATATCTCTAGGAGAGGAACTATAATATTCTATGATTCGGGCAAATATATAGAAGTATTTTACGATCCAGCGAGATTAACTAGACCTATAGATCTGAGAACTCTATTAAATGAATTAATTAAAAAGTATCCTGATATAAGAGGTGGTGGTAAACAAGATCACATAACATTTAGATCGAATATTTCTTCTAAAGAGTTATTTAATAGTTTTAGAAGAATATTATCGGAGATGAATAGTTGCGAAGAGAATTAATTGAAGCAGCCAAAGATTATAGATATCTGCTTGATCGTGGTTATCCTCATAAGCTTGCCCTTAATACTGTATCTACAAGATATTTATTAAGTAAACGCGAACGACTACTTCTCTATAGATGTGTACATTCTTCTAGTTATGTCCGTTCAATAATGTCTAAGACATTAGTTCCACCCGAAAACGTAGAAGTTGTTATTGACGGATATAATCTATTTTCAACTATATTTTCTGTGATTAGCGGCGAAGAACTATATTTATGTGATGACGGCTTCATAAGAGATCTTCTTGGTCTACATACAAGAGTTGCATTAGCAGTTAATAAAGATACTATTAATAAAATTATTTCACTTATCAAATGGTTCATAGATAAACATAGAGTATATATAATCCTTGATGCTAATGTTAGCCATAGCGGTGAACTGGCTTCTAGACTAAGGGAACTCTTGCCTAATGCAGACATAATAGTTGCTAGAAAAGCTGATGTCAAGGTTCTAGAACTATCTATAGGTCGTTGGACTATAACAAGTGACGCTGTAGTTCTTGAGAGAGCTTACAAAGTATATGATTTAGCTGGGCATATAGCTAGGAAAAACTGTCCAGAAAGGATCATGGTATTGCCATTACATCCTCCATAGATCTAGAATAATCGTTTTAAACATACTCTATAAAATAACATCTAGGTATTTATGTTGGTGCTTCGGTGTGCATTTTGAACTGGAAAGGAATATTAAAGATTATTGGTAGCCTTGAGGGCGTTCTCGGCGCATTAATGTTACTTGTACCTCTAATAGATTTTCTGACCGGATATGAAGTATCTTGGTTATTCTTTATTGGTGGAGTATTCTTTTTACTTATAGGCTTTATTTCATCTAAGGTTGAAGCTGAAGCACTTTCATTATTAGATAGTCTTGTCGTTGTATCTATTGCATGGTTTCTCATTTCATTAGAATCGTCTATAATACTAATGTATACGATAAAGATACCGTTTATTGATGCTTTATTTGAAAGTGTAAGTGGTTTTACTGGTACTGGTTTTACTGTATTAAGAGGCATTGATTATATGAAACCATCGATTGTTACATGGAGAAGTATTATGCAATGGAGCGGTGAACTAGGATTCGTAGTATTTGCTATGGTAATATTTCCATACTTCTACCGTATAGGTCGGACGGCATATGGTGTTGAAAGACCTGTTAAGATAGAAGCTACGTTCTATAAAACGGCTAAAGCACTTGTTAAAATCTATATTGTGCTTACACTAATGGGATTGGTATCATACATATATACTGGTATGAATCTCTATGAAGCATTTAATCATATACTAACGACAATAGCTACTGGAGGAATGTCTACATACGATGCCGGATACCAAGTAATATACGATCGATCACCTATAACGTATGTACCAGTAATGATATTCATGTTTATAGGAGGCATGAACTTCTACATAATCGCTAAAATGTTCAGAGGCGAATTCTCTATTCTTAAAAGAAGCGAAGAATTTAGAACCTATGTTATATCAATGATCTTCTTGGTTGCAATAATGATTCTATCATATGTATTTGTTGAAAAAACAGATTTATATTATTCATTTATTGCCGGAAGCTTTAATCTAATATCTGGTATGACTACAACTGGATTTAGTATAGGTTCAATAGCTGATTTAACTGATGCAAGTAAAGCTATATTAATTGCAGGGATGTTTATAGGAGGCATGATGTTTTCAACAGCTGGTGGTATTAAATCTATTAGACTCCTTATAATTTTTAAAAAGCTAAAGGATGCGGCATTAAAATCAGTCATAGCAGCCCCTATTGAGAGAAAAATGACAATCGATGGTTCATGGCTATCTGAGCCTGAGATTTCTCAAGCTCTGCTAATTGTTGTCTTACACATGATAATGATCTTTGGTGGAGCAGTCATCATGGCGGCTCATGGATATCGTTTTATAGATACATTATTTGAGGCAACATCGGCAGCGGGATGTGTTGGCTTAAGTACTAATGTTGTATCTCCAACCGCTCCAGTTGGTGTAAAGGCCACTATAATCTTTTTAATGTTGCTTGGCCGCTTAGAATACGTACAGTTAATGCTAGTTATTGCATTGGCTACTGGTAAGAGATACACGGAAGCTCTTTATTGATTAAACTTAATAATTCAATGAAGTTATACTTTTAGTCTAGTATAGTATATAAGTAGAATTTGTAGATTAATCAATAGAGTATCTAGATTATTAAATGGTGAATATTTTGAGAATCTTGATAATCGGCGGAGGAGCTGTCGCTGAAGAACTGTTGTCAAAACTAGATCTTAAAAAGCATGAGGTAATAGTTGTAGAGAAAGATCCTGTTAGGCGGAAAGACCTTGCATTAAAATACGATGTTGTAGTTATTGATAGAGATGCTACTGATGTAAGTCTTTATACAAGTGATGTAAGAATGGATGAAATTGATGTGGTTATTGCACTTACTGGTCGAAATGAAATAAACTTATTTGCATTAGCAATAGCTAGAATGTATAATATCCCGTTTCGCATAGCTAAGGTAACCGATATAAGGATTGCCGAGTTATTGCAGAGATTAGGCCTAGGAGTTCCTATTAGTCAGCCTTCAATAATAGCATCTATGATTGCTAGTTATTTAGACTCTATATTACAGCCTAGTAAGCTTGGAAAAATAGGTGATTCATATATATATATTGTTACACTAGCAGAAACGGATAAAGCTGTTGAGAGAAAAATAGCAGATTTAAATTTACCTGATGATATAAAGATAGTTACGATATTTGATGGAACAAAAATATTCTTTCCATCACCAGATACTGTATTAAGAAGCGGATATCAATTACTAATACTTTCTAGGTCCCCTGATATAACTAGGTACTTTAAGGGTTGAGCCTTCATGGTGTTTAATTTAACAAATATATCTCCTTCAAGTATTGAGGAGGTGCTTTACGACTTTGCTCCCGCTATAATTCTGCTAGTGGCGATAATTGTATTAAGATATTTTATAAGTAGGTTATTAACAACACTTTATCAGAGAGGCTATATTGGCGTAGGTACAAAGATCACTATTATGAGGATCATGGATTCTATATTCATAGTGGTTTTCTCATTATTTATTATACAAAGCTATGTCCCATCAATTGTAACTTATGTAATCATAGTGATCTTTGCTTTATTAGTTGCGATACTATTTTTCTATGAAATTAGAGAATTTACAGCATACATAACTCTACAATTAGTGAAGTACATCAAGGGTAGATATCTAGAAATAAATTTACCTGGGCATCATAGACCTATATATGGTAGAATAATATCAATGGATCCTTTCTCATCAACTATAGAAGATATATATGGTAATAGGACATATGTTGCGAATTCCCTCCTTTTATACTCAGCGATACGTGAAACATCACCATTTATACCAATTCGTATAAGAATTCAAAGAACACCAGCCATAGAATTAAAGGAAGTTATTGATAGACTGGCAAATGTTATGAGAAGCGGAGGTATAGCCGTATTCCGTATACAGGAAAATCAAATAGAGATCGAGAAAATAGATCAGTCAGAAATTTTCATATCTGTAAGAGTTATTCCTGCTTCCCTACCTGTTAGGATAAATGATCTACTTAAGCTTATAAAGTATATTGAGAACGAGTTTAGAGAGTACAATCCTGTCATTGAACTTATAAATATAAGCTAGCCAATAACATCTCCTCTTAAATCAAAGAATGTTATTTTATGTATCCTGGCATTAATCCATTTACCAACAATTTCTTTATTGCTATTGATCACTACAGGAGTATAATTGATGAGCCTAGCAGTATATGTATTCCTACCCTTTTCGGTTACGAAGGCTTTTACTACTTTACCAAGATATTTACTATGTTTTTTAAGGCCTATATTCTCCATAAGTTCAAGAAATCTCTTCATACGTTCCTTCTTGATTTTACTACTTACTTGTTTTAACGATGCAGAATATGTATTTGGTCTAATAGTATATTGTGCTACATGAATTCTATCGAATTCAAGCTCTTTTACAATCCTTAGTGTGTCTTCAAAGTCTTCTTTATCTTCGCCAGGATGACCTATAATTATATCTGTTGCAATAGCTATATTGGGGAGTTTTGAACGAAGTTCTTTAATAATGTGTCTAAATTGATCTACAGTATATTTCCTTCTCATGATCTTTAAAACTTTATCGCTTCCACTTTGAAGAGGGATATGTAAGAACTTGTATACATGAGGATCTCTCATAGCCTCTATTAGATCATCTAATATATGTTCTACGGTGTCTGGATTAAGCATCCCTATTCTAATCATATATTTACCTGGGGTCTCTATGATTCTTTGTATAAGTTTTGGAAGCATAGGTTTTCCATATAGGTCTATTCCATAAGTAGCTGTATCTTGTCCGCTTAACTGTATTTCTACAGCTCCCTTCTTTATTAGTTCTCTTACAGTTTCAGCAATACGTTCTATAGGGTAGCTAAATAATTTTCTCCTAGCATTCTTTACAATACAAAAACTGCAATTTCCTAAACAACCTTCTTGTATAGGTATAATTCCTATTCTATCCTCTAACCATACACCAATAGTATTTCGGTCTCTATCGCCATCTAATAATATAACTTTCCTACTTTCTCTGACAACAACATCGATTTTAGATACATTCTGTGGAGATAATAGGCTAGCGTTTGGAGCAATTTTTGATATAAGATATGGTTGGGCTTTAGCTAAGCAACCTGCTATAATTAGTTTTTTATCTCTTTCTATCGCTAACTTATACAATGTCTTTATCCTATGGATCATTCTTTGTTGAGTTTCCATACGAACTGTGCACGTATTTATGATTATTATGTCTGAGGCTATGGGATTATCTACTATGGAGTGGCCTTTTCTAGCTAATACTGTCTTCATAATATATGTATCTCCTTTATTTAGTGCGCATCCATATGTTTCTATGTATACTCTCTTCACTGTTGACCACCAAGATCGACTTTCCATCGTATACCGAAATATAGATTATATCTTAATACCCTTTAATTCCTATATATGCAGGGAGGTGGATGGATTGAGTAAAAGCATTAGAGACTACGATTATGAAGAGTTACTTGATAGGCTTTACGCAAAACTTCCTAAGAAACAAGTTAAGGCAGAACCTTTCGAGGTTCCCAAAGCTGAAATTATAGTCGTCGGTAATAGAATTATTATTAGGAATTTTAGGCAAATAGCAGATGTACTTAATAGAGAGCCTAAATTACTAATGAGGTACTTTGTGAAGGAATTAGCGGTTCCAGGAACTATTGACGAATCTGGCGCATTAATTTTACAGGGAAGGTTCTCATCAACAATAATTAATAGACTTATTGATAGATTCATAAAGAACTATGTATTATGTCCAACGTGTGGTAGTAGATTCACAGTCTTAGAAAAAGTTGGTAAGGTTTTCAAATTAAGATGCCTAGCATGTGGTGCAGAAACTACATTAACTGCTTTCTAGCAATCAATGTTTTTATTAAATACCATTCTAGTATAAAAAGGGGATTTAATCCTAAGAATTTATTATAGGATAATAGAAATGTAGAGGTACGAAAATACCGTGGACAATGTATTAACGGACATGGTATATGTTAAGGAGTTCCATAGTGAGGGAGAGCTTGTAGTAGCTATTTGTGATGCTGAACTACTAGGTAGAACTCTTCGCGAAGGCGATACTAGTTTCTATATAGATCCCAACTTCTATGGCGGTAGGAAGGTAACAATTAGTGAAGCCCTTGATCTATTAGAGGCATCAACTATAGCTAACCTTGTTGGAGAGAAGATCGTTAGTGCTGCCATAAAACGTAACATGGTACATAAGAATGCCGTTATATATATTGAGGGAGTACCTCATGCCCAAGTAATAAAGATCTATTGAAGGTGGTTGGTGTGGTAAGATATTGTGTGAAATGTGGTAAGAAAGAGTCCTCTAAAGAACCATTAATTAATGGATACTGTATTGATTGTTTTCTAAAGTATAGGGGTTTATTGAGGGAGACACCTGTTTTTGAAATCACGGTATGTAGTAAGTGTGGTTCTTGGAGGTACCATGGACGATGGCTACAGCCTATGGCTTTAGAGGATATTATTAGGAGATACATACTAGATACTTCAGAGCATTATGTTAATAGCGGTGTTGAGATACTTGAGGTTGAAGAAGTACATGGTTTTCATAGAGTTAATAAGAATTTCCATGAAGCATTTGTTAGAGTATCAGCTTTACTTGGTGATTCAAAGATAATATCTAGGCCCATAATAGTTAGGTTTAAAATAACTAAATCAATATGCCCAAGATGTCTGAGGAAGGCTGGAAAAGTCTTTAATGCTATTGTACAGATTAGGAGTAGTCGTGGTCGTTTAACAGAGGATGAAAAACAATATATTAGAAAAGTTCTAAGTGAACCATCTATCGCGGATGATATAGTTGACGTTGAGGAGAATAAGAACGGCATTAACATTAAGATGGTTACACCTGTTTTAGCTAGAAGATTAGCAGCACTCTTTAGCCGTGAGAAGGGCGCTAAGGTTATTGAGACTTTTAAGATCAGAAAATACGATCCATCCAGGGGTAGGAGGGAGGGTATAACTACATTATCCGTTAGACTCCCGGATCTTGAACAGGGGGATATTGTTGAGTATAAAGGTTCTATCAGTGTTATTGATGAGGTTAAGGATAGTAGGATAAAGATTACGGATCTTGAGAGTGGTGAGAGCCATAGTGTACCTGTTAGTGAGTATTGGGATGGTAAGCTTGTTAGGACTCGTGAATATATTGAGGAGAAGGATTACCTGGTTATAGCGAGTGATCCATCAACGATCTATTTAATGGATGAAGCTACTGGGGAAATCAGGGAATATCCTCGTCTAGTAAGCCTTAATAACGTTAAAGAAGGAGATAAAATGAAGGGGTATATCATAAGGAATAACCTCTATATAGTTAAGAAGAAAGGGTGATTAAGAACATGCCGAAAAAGAAAAAGAAGAGAGGTTATGAAGAAAGTACTAAAGAGCCTCCTATACCTGGCGAAGGAGAGGTATTGTGCGGAGTGATCAGGCTTGTTGGAGGAGATCATCTTATAGCTAAGTGTCTCGATGGAGAAGACCGTATGATTAGGATACCTGGACGTATGAGGCGTAGAGTTTGGATGCGTGAAGGAGATATAATACTCGTGGTACCATGGGACTTCAATCCCAAGAAAGGTGATGTAATATATCGTTATGCACGTAGTGAGGTTCAAAAGCTCATTGAGAAGGGTATACTGCCCCAAGAGTTCTTAGAAGCTTTGAGTGAGTTTATATGAGTGATGATTCTATTGATTTTCTAATTGAGAGAGAACGTATTAGGAAAAAACTTAAGGATAAGGATCTTTTTGAAACTGTTGAGGAGGTCTTTGATTATCGGACAGTCATGACTCTCTATGAGCTTATGAGAAGACGTGTTTTACGTAGAATGAATGGTGTTGTTAGTGCTGGTAAGGAGGCTAGGGTCTACCTAGGCTACGGCTATGATGGAGAGGAATATGCTGTTAAGATCTATTTGACAGCTACTGCTGAGTTTAGGAAGGGGATCTTGAAATATATTAGTGGCGATCCACGTTTTCAAGGTATATTGCCCCGTGATACACGGAAACTAATATACCTATGGACTCGGAAGGAGTTTAGGAATTTAAAGAAGTTATATGATTCTGGTGTTAGTGTTCCTAAGCCTATTAGTGTATTAAATAATGTTCTTGTCATGGAGTTTATTGGTGAAAATGGTGTACGTGCACCACTGCTTAAGGAGATATGGCAAGAACTTACAGATGATGAGCTATACAAGATCTATGAACAAGTGATTGATAATATGAAGAAGATGTTTTGTAGAGCACGCATGGTTCATGCTGATATGTCTGAGTTTAATATAATGGTTAGAAGCGATCTAAGTATATCTGTTATTGATGTTAGTCAAGCAGTATTGATTGAACATCCGAATGCCATGGAATTCCTTGATAGGGATATTAGGAACGTATACCGTTTCTTTTACAAGGAGGCTGGACTAGATATATCTACTCCTGAAGAGCTATTAGAGGAGATCACGAGTTGCTAGGTGAAGGTGGGCGTTTCATATTAGGTGTAACAAGGCTTTATGAGAAACTACCATTGGATCGTATTGGTGTACTTATAGGTCATGATGGACGTGTTAAAGAAGAGATTATGAAGCATACAAATACAAGAATAACAATTGATTCAAAGACGGGTACTGTAATAATAGAGCCTGCTTCACCATCTACAACTGCGTTACAGCTTATGAGAGCTCGTGATATAGTGCGGGCAATTGCTTATGGCTTTAGTCCTGAAAGAGCTTTCCGCCTACTTGACGAGGATCAGATATTGATTATAATTGATCTTAGACAGTATGTTGGCGACAGACCTAACCATCTGCAGAGAGTTAAAGGCAGGATAATTGGAGAGGAAGGTAAAGCCCGTAGAACAATAGAGGAAGTCACGGGCACATATATATCTATATATCGTGACTACGTAGCTATAATAGGTGATTATGAATCGGCTAATATAGCTAAAGAAGCCATAGAAATGCTGGTTCAGGGGAGACAGCATTCAACAGTATATCGTTTCCTAGAGAGGGAAATGTACTTGGAAAAGAGAAGACGTATGAGAGAGTTATGGAGAAAAAGAATATAGTATTAACCCCTGGAGGTATATCATAAAAATTCGTTTAAATAGCCCCTCACGATGCGGGCCTTATCAACATAACTTATTCAGATACTTCAAACCCGGGTTCCATCATCATCGAGGCCTACATATACTATTCGCCTACACAATCTATTAAGATTTCTTAAGTAATTTAATCCATAATAACATGGATAAATACTAATAAGACAAAACAAATAAAAATACCAACGCAACAAACACACATAAATGGGGTGCCGGGGTAGCTCAGCCAGGTGGAGCGCCGGGCTGTTAACCACGGGATCGTCTAGCCTGGTGATGGATACCCGGTGGTCCGGGGTTCAAATCCCCGCCCCGGCGCTATTTTTAATTATCTTCTATAGAAAGGCTTGAACGGTATTATGTCACTCATTGTCTTTAGTCCTGGCGTTATTTCGTCTATTATGCTTGCTATGTTTAGTACTATTGATACTGTTGCTGGGTCTCCTGGTGTTCCTGTGCTTTTCCATTTAATACTGTATTCTGTTCCATTAATTGTTATTTCTTCGTATTCCTCTGCACCTAGGTATGCATGGAATTCTACACGTATTGTTTCCTCACCCCTATAGTAGCCTATACCATATCCACGTATACCTATTGTAGTTCCTTTAGACAATGTCTTACCTTCATATACCATTTCCTTCTCTGCTACAACTGGCTCTTGTCCTTCAACTACTTTCTCAAGATGTATTCCTAATGCATCAGCTATTAGTAAAACCGATTCAGCATAACCCACATGACCGGTAAGTATCCTCTTTTCTAGTAATCTCTTAAACTCGCCTGGATCAAGACCAATACCTACTTTCTTACGAAAACTAGCTCTACGTTTACCAGCATCAATGACGCGTATAGCAGTTATTTTCTTAACAATATTTACTGGCATAGCCATTGTTATAGCTAGTGTATCTAGAAGAAATCCGGGATTTATACCAGTTGCAATAACGGTTACACCATTCTTTAAAGCCTCGGTATCAATCATCCTGGCCAATACTGGATATCTATAGTATGGATAGGCAAGTGTTTCACAAGTAGATACAACATCAAGACCCATCCCTATAACAGTAAGTATCTGATCATATACTTGATCAAGATAACTACCAGTAGCATGGATTACAACATCGGAATCGAACAAGACACTTGGATCATTCGAGACTTTAACACCATACTCGCTATCTAGGCCAAGTAAATCACCAATGTCCTTTCCTACAATAGCTTCATTTATATCAACTGCTCCAGAGACTTCCCAACCACGTTTTAAAGCTTCCTTAGCAACAAGCCTACCTATAGATCCAAAACCATATATGCCTATTCTCATAGTAATCCACCAAAATTATCTATATATAGTTAAGGATAATAAAGTAAACCTAAGGATAAACAGAAATTTCATGGTGTAAATCATTAGTATAGTAAACTTATCTATTTGGTGAATAAACCATTCTATTACAAACATCAATTGGTTATCAAAAATCCTTATACCTTATTCTCATACTATACAAGGCTTTCTCTGCAAATTTCCTCGATGGGAGCAAAGTTACAATGTTTCTCCTAGTCCAGTACTATCAAGTCTGGCAGCAGAAGTTCCATAAAAACTTCTCCATTTATTACATTTACCCAGATCCTTGAACTAAACGTGTTTTATATAAAGTTTTTCATTAGATGCCTTATTCAATATATTAATTACATCTTCATCACTTAAATCATACCATTCAATATAGGCATCGGCTACCGCATATGGTGGATTTCTAAGGTTAACTACAATCACTTGGTCGACGTACTCAGATACCAGCTTAGCTCCATCACTACTAGCTGTTGGAGAAGCAGCAACTACCCTATCAGCACCAAGTTTACGTAGGAAGACACAGGCTACAGCCATGGTGTATCCAGTAGCAATACCATCATCAACAACAATAACATTATATCCAGTTAAAGAACCGTATTCTAGAGAACCTCTTATCCTTAAAGTCCTATTAACAACAAACTCCCTAATCTTTAATGCAAGTTTCTGGACAAAATCCCTGCTATATCCAAGATAATCGTGTGCAATATATTCATCATACATAAAACTACCATCAGGTGCTACAGCTCCAAAGCCTGCCTCAGTAGTCCATGGAAATAATATTTTCTTAACAACAACTATATCGAATGGTATGTTAAGCTTCTTAGAAGTAGCATAGGCTACAGGTACACCGCCAGCAACTAATCCAAAGATCAAAGTATTTTCAGTGATTATATCTAAGTCTTTAATTAGACTAGCTAGGCCTAATCCGCCATTAATACGATCTCTAAAAATATATTCACGCCAACTTAAATCATTGCAGTAAATCAGTTTTTCACTCTCCGCAATTTTACAATAAGATATATTATCTCTCATACAGCGTCCCTCATAAACTACTATATTAAAACCCGCACATTATGCTTTATGAGGTAATATACTTATTGCGATGTATAAGTGAGTGATCTAAGACCAGAACGCCAACTATATGATTATTACTGATAATACAATGGATAATGGTGGGCCCGCGGGGATTTGAACCCCGGACCTCCGCCTCGTCAGGGCGGCGTCCTAACCAGGCTAGACGACGGGCCCTCTACACTAATTTCACTAATAATGTATAGAGGTTTTATAAGTCTTATTTAGAATTTCTAGCCTCTATGCCTGGGTGTACATATTCTCTATAACTTATTGCCCTCGATCACTATATACTTAGAACTTGTACTAGGTGTTATATGGCCTTGTCTATTAAAGATATTCTTGAGACCGCTAGAAATATGGTTGGTGAAGAAAAGCGTTACGCTTTAGAGCTTAAGGAGCTTGCTAATAAGTTTAGACATCCAGTACTTCAAGCTCTTATTCTCGGTATAGCTCTTGATTCTGAAAAGCATAGTCTATTCTATAATTCTATTGTAAAGCTTTGGTCTGAAAGAACTCCAGTACTCACAGAAGAAGAGTTAAGGATCATTAGAAAAGGCATTAGAAAGCATATTGAGATGAAAAATAAAATGATTAGACTGACAAAAGAGCTTGCTAAAAAAAGCAGCTGATCCAAGACTTAAAATGATCCTTATGGCGATATACTATGATGAATTAAAACATCATGGAGTATTAGTTGATCTATTGAAAAATGTTGCTGAAAGAGAAGTCTATACTGAGGAAGAACTATGGGATGCTGTATGGAAAGATAGTCCATGGCACGGAGCACCAAGAGGCTAGGCACTGACAATAATAAGTAATTGTCTGAGAAAAATAGTCAATATTCATTTTTACCTAAATCTTTCCTAATTATTTATATAAGGTTTAATATGTGATGAGGAATGTATAGAGTTATTAGTAGAGAATTCATTGGTAGAGGTAGGAAGGGTAGATATATTATTGAATATAGTATTCCATGGCCTTCTAAGGCAAAAAGAATCTACTTAATAGGAGTGTTCTCAGGATGGTTTCCAGGACATATAAGGCTTAGGAAAAGAGGTGA
>Ga0180301_10000810_pt1 | contig 24455 bp, 17 predicted proteins | sample GuaBasSediGuay16_FD_121797 | JGI IMG/M metagenome (GOLD analysis project Ga0180301, IMG submission 121797) | Subseafloor sediment microbial communities from Guaymas Basin, Gulf of California, Mexico - Guay16, Core 4569-2, 12-15 cm | ecosystem: Environmental > Aquatic > Marine > Hydrothermal...
ATAAACCTTTAGCTTAGGAATCTAATGTTAACAATTTTAATTGCTATAGCAATAAATTTTGTTATATTTTTTCCAACTGCCCTTGTAGCTTGACAGAATGTTTTCAAAAGAAAGTGTCAAGTTACGGCTGTAACTTGACAAAATCTTTTCAAAATAAAATGTCAAGTTAAAGAGGGATAAGGTTTACACCTGTGGTTTTCTGGTGGTGCGGGGTAAATATCTGATTTAAGATGAGTGAACTTGGTGTTAACCAATATTTCAGGAGGAAGAAGGAGGATAAGAAGTTGAATCTCCTACAATAAGCCGGGTAGGTAAGACTTTGGTTATTATTAGCTTTGATTTAGAATTTATATTCTCCTCTAAAATCTTTAAACCTTTCTTAACCATCTCGCCTAAAGGTTGTTCAATAGTAGTAAGAGTAAGCGGTCCATAAAGATACTGGGGGTTATTATCAAAACCTACTACTGAAACTTCTTCAGGCACTTTAATCTTCTTTTCTAAAAAGTATAATACAACTTCATAAGCCATATCATCTGAAGCACAAAATACAGCTGTAGGCCTCAGCTTTTGCTGAAAAAGAAAATCTATTGCCTTGCGGGCTTGAACTCTGGAGAAATTTCCTTCTTGAATAAAGTGCCCCGGCAGAGTTATATTCGCCTTTTTTAAAGCCTTTCTAAATCCAGCTAATCTTTCCTGAGCACATTGAGTATTGAGGTCTCCAGTAATGTGAGCAATCTTTTTATGGCCTAACTCTATTAAGTATTTTGTAGCTTCAAATCCTCCCTGCTCATTATCTATAGCCACGAAACTCACTGGAGGCTCTTTTACTTTCTTATTAATCACTACGCAGGGAACCCCTTCTTGAACTACTCTTCGGAGTTGGGTTTCGTTTCTAATTATATCTGCAAATACCACTCCTTCTACATAATTGGAATTAAAATTATCCTTATCCCAAAAAATATGGAGGAATAAATCTTTCTTCAAAATCTCTAAATATAGACCCACTTCTCGCATTATCTCTTGGGCATAGTAAGAGTAAAATATCCCCTCATAACCAGGGATAATTAAGCCTATGGCTTCGAGTTTACCGCCAGCAAGCTTTTGAGCAAATATATTAGGCTTATAGCCTAATTTCCTTATAGCCTGTAATACTCTTAATTTATTTTTTTCCTTTACTAAAGGAGAGTTATTTAAGACTCGGGAGACAGTAGCTATAGAAACTCCTGCAGACTCAGCTACATCTTTTATGGTAGGATACTTTTTTTTAAAAGATTTATTATTAGGGAGTGAATTTAACAATATCTCCTTCTTTAAGCCCTTGCTTTGCAATCTTTATATCGCAGGCAGAAATATTCTGCCGGGTTTCAATAACTCCTAAAGAACCGATTTCTTCTCCTCCTCTTATCACCGAGAATTTATCTCCGGGCTTAATCCCCGAAGAAGAACCTAAATCAATTATCACAAATCCCTCTTTCTCATTTACTGCTAAAATCTTGCCTTCTAAAATAGTTATGGGCCGACTAAGCTTAGTCTCTGGTTTCACCACAATAGGAGGAAGCTCTATAGCTTTGCTCTCTTTAGGCATCACTTCTTTGGTTGAAGATATAGCCTGAGAAAGCTGTCTCTGTAAAGCAGACATCTCCAGAGCTTTCTCTCTCAATGTAGTTTCCACATCTTTAACCTTCCTCTCTAAGATTCGTTTCTCATCTTGAAGTTTAGAAAGGGTCTTTTCTAAATCTGCTCTTAGCTTTTTAGTTAAAATAAGTTCTCTACTTAAAGAAATATTTTCTTCTTTCAACCTCTCAGCCTCTTTTAAAATTGAGCTCTTATCCTCTTTCTCTCTCACTAAATCCTTAGTAAGGATTTCTATAGTTCTACTATTAAAGTCAAGTTTTCTTTCCAGTTCTTCCTTTGCCTTTTCTAAAGAAGAAATTTTACTAACCAGCTCTTCATTTTTCAGCTTCAGGGACTTAACTTCAGCGTCTTTTTCCTTAAGCCCAGAAAGAAGCTTTTCTATCTGAATCTGTAATTCAGCCTTTTTCTGAAGGACATCCTGCCAATACTCATCAGATACTTCTTCCTTGCCATAAGAAGGAGGTTTTTCTACTCTTACCTGTTTTAATTTCTTTATTTCTTCTACTAAACCCTCTTTCTCTTCCTTTATATCTTCGTATCTTTTCTTATATTCGTCCCGTTCTTTCTCTATTCTGTCTAAATCCTCTTCAATTTTAGCTAACCTTAAAGAAAGGTTTTTGTTCTTAGAAATAAGTCTTTTGTTTTCTCCTTTATATCTATCTAAATCCTCACTAAGTTCTCTGTTCTCCCGAATAAGTGTTTGCTTTTCCTGAAATAATCTTTGAGCTTGATTATAATAATTATAAGCTAAAAAACTACTCCCCAGAAAAAGAACAATTAAGATTACTAAAATTATTGTATTCTTCCCCATAGATTACCTCCCTTCTTAAAAATTATACATAATCAATTAACTTCTGTAAAGATATTTATTCAAAAATAGTTTAGACACAGGTAAAAATATTTCTAACTACTAAATTAGCCGCCCCTAAACTTACAGCTTCATCACCTAAAGAAGAAGGGATAATCTTCAAATTTTTAGTCATCGCATCAAAAGCATACTTTTTAACCTGGGAATAAACTTCCTCTATAAAATCAAAACCACCTTTTTCCAAACCTCCACCAATGATTACCACTTGAGGATTAAGAAGGTTAACTAACAAAGCTACTTTTATCCCTAAAGCTCGCGCTGATTCCCTTACTAAGCTTTTTACTCTCTTGTCTTTCTTAGCCCAAAAGAAGGCATCTTCTAAGTTGTTTATCTTATTATTAGCTTCCTCTCCTAAAATCCTTCTTGTTCTCTCTACAAGTTCTAAATCTGCCTTCCACTGTCTAAAGAAAGAGTAGTCTCCTAAATAAGAAGAGTCTTTCTCCAAGAGATTAATAAAAATCTCTCCAGCACATCCATCTTGACCAGTATAAAGTTCTCCATTTATCATCATCCCCACACCTACTCCCGAAAACATATATAAGAGGTTCTTAATCTCCGGCTCCAGACAGAGCCAATACTCAGCAAAACAAGCTAAATTGGCATCATTCTCAATAAAAACTGGAAGGCTAAATCTTTCCTCTAAATATTTCTTAATCGGGACAGAAATATATGAATAAAAAAGCTCGTGATCTTGTCTTTGGGGCCAGCGAATAAGACCGCCTTTCTTATCAACTATACCTCCAATACCTAAACCTATCCCTTTTATCTTAGTCTTTATACGAGAGGAACAATTTAAAAGCTCTTCAGTTATAGAAATAACTCCCTCTAAAATCTGGTCGGGAGAAGTAAGGGATTTTTCTTGCTTATATTTATAGAGAACTTTACCCTCCAAGTCAGTAATTAACCCCATACTGTTAAAAAGATTTATGCCTATTCCTAGTGAATACCCCGCAGAAGGATTAATATCCAAAAGCATAGGGGGCCTTCCTCCTGAAGAAGTATCTAATTCCTTCTCATAAACTATGTTTTGAGAAATTAACTTATCTAAGTAAGAAGAGACTGTAACCGGGTTAATCCCCGAGACTTTAGAAATCTCTGCTCTGCTTAAAGGACCTCTCCTCCGTAAAATCTCTAAAATCAGAAATGTCCTTCTTGTCCGTTCTCCTAACTCTTCTTCAAACAAAGGCCTTTCTTTCTCCATACTAAAACTTCCTCCTGTAATAAATCCTGAATAAATGTCGGGTATCTAAGCTGGATAAACTCCACTCTCCTTGCTGGTATTCATAACCATAACCCTGAGTCTCTCCAAAAATAAAATCTAAGAGAGAGTCTTCGTTTAATTTATATCTTAAGCCTATAAATATATTATGGTGTCCATCGTAATGAATCCCTTCTCCTTTAACCTGACGGTATAAATCAATAAATTTTGAATATACATATTGAAACCATAAACTCATTTTTTCTGTAGGAAGATACTCAACTTCTAAGCCCAAATGATTTATATTGTCGTCTAAGCCTGCAGAATACTTATTAGTATTTCTTGCGCCTTTAAAAATTACTCTCCAGTTTTGATTGGGTTTCAAAATAAATTTCCCCTTTACTATGCTGTAATAATCGTAAGGGGGTAAATCAAAGAACCCCTGATTATACAAGAGGGGAACTACCTTATCATACAAAATCCCATCTATAGTTTCATCAGTAACATAACTATTAGCCAAAAGAGCTCGGGGAAAATTTTCGGGGTCGTTAGTACGTTCGTAAATTCCCTCCAGGGAAAAATAATCGGTAAGGTCATATTTGAACCCTAAACTAAAATGCCCTATAGAGGGGTTTTCCCCGTCCACCACTTGAGAATTTTCTACAAACTCCCACCTATCACTGAAATAATCAGTTAAGGAATACACAATATCAGAAGTAATAATAGGGTCATAACCAGCTTTAGTAAGAGGCAAATCTTTATACCAGAAGAGAGTCTTTAATAAAAGAGAAGGGTTAACCCTGTAGCTGGTTTCTAACCTAGAAACCGTCTCTAAATATTTACCATTATCCTGGTGAGCGTTTCTTAAATTAAACAGGAAATCAAAATTTGGGGAAATTACTCTCTGAAAAGTTAAACCCACTACATACCTTCCTCTATTTATGCTGTCTCCTAAATAAATAGCTTGATTCTCTGGGCTGACTTCTTCAAACCTTACGTGTTTAGACCAGAAAGGGTCTAAACAAGTATAGCGATAATTAGAAAGAGCCGGATAAAAATCATCTTCTAAGTAAGCAAACCAAACTTCATCTCTGTAAACCTCTTTTTCTTCTTCTTCCTTAATACTTTTAAACCCTAAACTATAAGCTCCTCCTTCATAACTAGTCTCTACTCCATTTGCTTCATCTACATCAGTAGTAGAGTAGGCAGTCTGAAGATAAAAAGAACTCTCTTCATCTAAGGAATAAGCATAATCAAGACTATAGACAAAATTCTTAGCTTCAAAGCTGCCTCCAGTTATTCCTAATTTAGTAGTCTGAGTAAAACCTAAGGTATGGTTATTCAAAAAGTCATATTTAATTCTCAAAGCCTCTGCTAAGGAGTGAACCCTCTCATACTCATCCCAAAGATTCATTGGTGAAGCCAAAGTAAGTTGGGCACTAACCCTATCTAAATCCCAATCCCATGAAAACCCTCTCAAAAAAGTCAATCTTTGTAAATCACTATCTCGAGCTACAAAAGACCAACGCCTTTGCCATCTTCCCTTTTTCAAAGGGTTGCCTGCTCTAGTAAAAACTCGGGAAGGATCATAATCATCAAGCCAGGGGCTTTCTTCCCACCAGATATGTCTATTAGAAAGGATGAGTGGGTCATCAGTAGTTAATGCCTGGTCCTGATAAGCTACCGGAAAAAATCTAAACTTAAAACTTTCTCCTTTATAATCAATAAAGCATTGCCTAAAAAACCTGTACATCCTATCTATCTGGGTGGGGGTTATCTGATTAAAGTTAGTAAACCAGTTGAAAAGTCCGGTAGGAGTAGTAGGAGTAGTTTTATCGTCTACTATCTTTATTTCACCAACTGTAATAATATTTCCTAATTCCGAACGGTAAACCTCATCAATAGTCTTTCCTGAACCTGCCCAGTACTTTAAATCCATCTTTACCTTGTCATTGCCGGCTACTGAACTCACTTCTACCCGGGTCTTTCCTACAAAGCTCCAAGGGTCAACCACCATCTGCAAAAAACCTCCCCAGCCCTCCTCAACTTCAGAATTTATATCCAGGTTAACTCTTAACCTATCATAAATAGCTTCATCAAAGGTATTATAACGCTCCTTACCCCAGAGGTAACGCCAATTCTTCTCATAGGGAATTCCAGTCTTATCAGCATTTGCTTCTTTCCAGATAAAATCTGAAGAGTTAAATCCAAAACTCAATTGATAATCACCACTAACCTCTACATTTGGGCTTTTCTTTTCAGGCTGCTCTTCTCTAATTTTTTCCTCTGGTTTCTCTTCTTTTTTCTCCAGAGGGCTTTGTACATAGACTTTTTTTTCTGCTGGAGGGGAAGGAGAGGTAATTCTTCCTTTTTTAGTCTCTAAATAATCTAAGTAATTATTAATAACCTCTTTTCTTGCTTTCTCTTTAGCCAATTTAAGATACTCCTGAGATAACTCATCTGAAGAATCAGCTAAAACCGCTTTGGTAAACTCAGTGATTGCTGACTGATAATCACCTTTAAGGTAATATTTCTTCCCCAATTCCCGAAGATACTCCGAAGTAGAAGAAGAAAAACCTGCCTTCAGAAAAGAAAATAAAAAAAGGAATGAGAAAAGAAAAAGATTATTACTCCTTAATCTACTCATCAAAAAAATTTTATCAAAAAGGGGTATTTTTGCAACAAAATTATTAACTTTTTAAAAAATCAAGGGGATATCTTCAGAATAGATTACCTTTCCCAAAAAGGAAAGATAAACCCGGAGAAGATAATCAGAAGAAATCTCACCAGAAAAAGTCTTCCCTTCTTTCTCTAAGATTACTTTGCCTTCTTTCTCTACTTTCCAGAAAACCTCTAAAAGACTTTCCGGTAAAGGCGGGAAAACTTTAACTTCTAATTCTATACTTTTTTCCTTAACTTTTTTCTTAATTACCTCCAACCTGTAAATATTAAGAAAACAAGAGTCAAATCCAAAAAAAGTATTCCCGCTTACTACTTCTACTAAATTGATGATTTTAAAACCTTCTTTTTTAAAAGAAGTTTGAAAACTGGGAGTATTGGTTGCTATCTTAACTTCTCCTAAATCTCCTGACCAGAGAAAAAGACCCTGAGGTTGTAAACACCCTGTATCCGGAGAGAAAGAAAGACTTTTTAAACTCACTCTTTGGCCTAAAAAAGCTCTGGCTGGATAAGAATCTATCTGCAGCCTCCCCTTTAAAAAGAGATTTTTTTCTTTTAAGGCTCTTAAGAACATTTCCTCATTATAAGAGAGCTTTTCTAAATTTACTCTATCTTCTATAATATCTAAGTATTTATCTACCTTAAAACCTCTATCCTTTAATCTCAGAAAATACTCTTCAGCCTGAGAAAAATCACTCAATTTATACAAATAAATAAAACCTAACCTCCAAAGAACTTCGTCCAGTAAAGGAGACTCAGGAAATTTATCTAAAAAATCTTTGTAGATTGAAACAGCCTTCTCGTATTCAGAAGCTTTCTCTAAGTTATAGGCTCTTAAATAAAGCCAATCAGAAGATATGCCCTCTAAATCAGAAAATTCTTTAAAGAGCTCTTCACTAAAATAGGGCTGGCACCATTCTTTAAACCCATCACAGATACTCCTCTCAATAAAATTCTTAACTTCCTCCTTAAATTCTTTTTTCTCTCTGATTAGATTAAGATAGCTCTTAGCTAATTTAGAGAAAGTCTCGGTATCCTTCTGGTTGTAGAAAGATTCCAATTCTTCTCTAAGAACCTGGGCAGATTCACTTTTTTGGAGGAATTCTATATAGAGAGAGGTAACCTTTCTTTTAAATTGCCTATTTTCAGGAGGAATTTCTGAAAGAACTTTTTTTAAGAAAAAAATAAGCTCAGGATTTACTGTTTTTACTCCTTCTAATTCTTTAAGAAATAATTCCTCCTCCTGTTTAACATCCTTTAAGTCTAAGAGGTATTTTAATTTTAAGAGGAGGCAGTGAGCCTGGAGTTTAAGAAGAATAGGTTCGTCTATCGGACTAAGCAGCTCAACTATCTCTTTAAGATACTTATTTTTAAAAGAGAAAAAATTCCCCCAGTCTTTATCTTCCTGCCATTTTTTAAGCTGAAGAAATAACTCTTCAGCTTTTTTAATATTCTCCTTAAAAAGGGTTGGGTGTTGAGGATGCTGGGCTAAACTCTGAATAGAAAGATAAAAAAGAATGAAAAAGATAAAACCAAACTTTCTAATCATTGTTTAAAAAGTTAGCGGGATTTTGAAAAAATTCTTTTAGAATATAGTAAGCTTTACGGGGTTTTTTCTTAAAACCTTCGTTAGTCTTCTCCCAGGCTACAATTCCAAACCACTCTTCATTCATATTTAAATTCCGGGGTGCTTTTATATCAAAATAATAAGCTCCGTTTGACCAGCCTCCTAAGGTATCGTGGTAACCCCACAAAGAACTATCTGAAGGATTGTGTTTCCACCACTCATCTGACCACTCAAAGATAACCCCTCCTAAACAATTTCCTCCCTTTTCGAAAAAAGTACTATTTTTATAGAGGTCTATCCACTGAGAAAGCAAAAATTTTGCCTGAATATCCTGGTCTTCTCTTTTACGGTAAGCATCGTAAGCATCACAACCTGTCTCAGAAATCAAAACTGGCTTATTAAAGATATGCTTTAGGGAATTGAAGATATTGCCAAACTTTTTCCCCCGGTAGAAAATTAAAGCAAGGAAGTCTATAGCTTTAGCTTTCTGAGAAGCTATATCTAAAGTTATAAGCTCTCCGTTCCCCAGACCTACTGGATGGTCTTTATCTATTTCTTTTATAGCCTTAGCTATCTCGTTAACAAAACCATAGTAAATCTCAGCTTTTTTATTCATTCTCTCCTGGGGAGATTTTAACTTTTCAACTTCAGGAAAAGTCCAACCATTAACCTTTCCTGAAAAAGAATAATTGTTTTCGTTTCCTAACACCCAACAAAGTAAACCCTCCTCCCTCCTTAAAGATTCTACCATTTTTAAAACATCTTCTTTTACCTTATCCTGGAAATTTTCATCTCCATAGAAAGGACAAGGGTAGTTCCAAAACCCCAGCCAGTGGCCCATTATGGTGTAGATACCTTCTTCATAAAAAGCTCTTATTACTTTCTTAGCCTGCTCTAAATCTAAACAAGGCTCATAAAATCTAACTGTATTAAACCCTGCCTGCTTTATTAACTTTGCGTCTTCTCTTATACTCTCTAAATCCTGCCAGAAGTTATGAGTAAAATCTTTTCCCGGAGGAATCGGATGATAAATTACTCCTTTTACTAAGAAGGGTTTGCCTTTCACAAAAAGCTGAAACCCACCTTTTTTATTCTCTCTAATTTCTACAGGGATAGCCTCTAAGTTAGTTAAGTAAATAACGCCAACTACCCAACAGAAAATAAAAAACTTTCTTTTCATTTCCCCTCTTTCTTACAGCAAATACACCCCTTCTGCGGAGACTCAACTTCCTTTATTTATTCCTCAGTTTTAAACTTCTCTTCTTAAACTATATTCAGTCTTTTTCGTACTTTATCTCGTCTAAATAAAAAACTGCACCTTCGGGATTAACATCAGCATTAGTTGACCAGCAAAAACCCCCAATTATGTAAGATAAATCTTTTCCTCTTAAGTCTATGGCGTATTTTTTCCATTCGGGAGTCAAGACTACTGGACCTATACCTGCAGAGTCAGAATCCGAATACTCTCCCATTATTCCACCCATCTTAAACTCTTCAATCCTTTCTCCACCTTTTTCTCCCCGGGCCCAGAAAGTAAGTTTGGTGGCTCCGGTTAAGTCATAACCTCCATCTCTTGAGCCCCAGTTATTAGCAGGATTCTGCCAATAAATACCAGCCCAGCGGGCTCCCTGCGAAACTTTAGCGGTATAGACTACCTTTATACAGGAAGAACCTGAATAAGGATTATCTTTACAATTCTGATTAAACTTTATATCCTGAGCATCACCCATCCAGCCCGAAGGGATGTAGTGATTGTCTAAAGAGGTAGCATCAGCATAAACATAGAAAGGAAATTCCACTCTTTTTGATTCAGGTTCTAAATTGGGGTCAAAAGTAAAGTAGATGTCATCTAAGTAGATAACCGCACCTTGGGGATTGTGGTCAGCAGTTAAGATTATGCATAACCCACCGCTTATATAAGATAAATCAACTCCTGCTAAATTTATTGAATATTCCTGCCAATCAGAAGTAAGCTGAATAGGCCCTGCTTCTTTTTCCCCAGAATCAGGATAAGCTACTTCTGTGCCTACCCCAATGCCACCTACTTTTACTTTACTTATTACTTCTCCTCCTTGAGCACCCCTAGCTCTAAAGACCAGCTTATTAAATCCGGTTAAATCAAATCCTCCTTTTCTATTTCCCCAGTTGTTGGGCGGAGACTGCCAGTAAATCCCGACCCAACCTTTACCACCGGTTCTTTTAGCTGAATAGGTTATCTTTATACAGGTAGCTCCGGAAAAAGGCTCCTCCATACTTTGGTCATCAAGACCTATATCTCCATAATCACCCATCCAGCCAGAAGGAGCATAATGATTAGAAGGAGAAGTCTTATCAGTATAGATATCAAACCTCTTCTCTTCCTGGCTATAACCAGAAACTCCTAAGCCTACTAACCCCAAAATCAGCAACAATCCCAGATACTTCCTCATTTTTTACCTCCTTTTTACTTTACCTCTTGAATTTTTAAATCTCTTATCCCCACCTCCTTTCTTAACTTCAATAAGTATTATTTCCCTTACCAAGCTATCTATTTCCAAAGCCTTTTGTAAATAAAATAAGCTTTTCTCAGTTGCCTTAAGAAGGGAGAATCCCTTCCATCTCCCTGAGAGCAGAGACCTAACCATTCTTCGTGCATATAACCATCTAAAAAGGGTCCATTAAATAAACCTTTCTTATCATGGTAGAAAGGCTCATAAGCTTTCCACCACTCATCCAGCCATTCAAAGACTATTCCTCCTAAAGCATTACCTTCTCCGTAGCCAGCCAAATTGTTCTGAATATCCTCCCAACAACCCTGGTGGTATTCAGCCTGAAAATCTTCGGCTTCTTCTAAACTCCAACCTTGAGCATAAGCAGGTGCACCAAATTCAGTAATAACTACCGGCTTATCACAATATTCTTTAACATCACTCCATAAAAAACCAAAACCATATTTGCCTCTATAAGCATTAGTTCCAAATATATCTACATCCGGACAATACTTACTAAATACATCCAAGTAAAGAGTATCTCCCCAGACTACACCTACCGGCCGAGCCGGGTCTAATTCTTTTATTAACTTAGCAGCCCTATTCAAAAACTTAGCAAAACTCTCTGGGTCCTTATCAGCATTACAACCTAAGCCATAGACATTTTCATTACCTAAAACCCAGATTAGAATATAAGGTTCGTCTTTGAACTCTTCTACCATTTCTCGCACTGATTTAAGCATATTCTCCTGATGTTCAGGATTGGAATAATCTGTACCTTCTGACCACTCCGCCCCTGAACCCAAGGTATACTTACCCAAAAAATCACCCATTATTACCATTATACCATAATCTTTATAGAGTTTTCTTAAAAGCTGTTTGTCCGGTTTATGGGGTTGATGATAAATTCTTATACAATTTACCCCCATTTTTTTCAGTAAAGTAAAATCTCCTATCTCCTTTTCGTCTTCATCTTTTTTATTATTTCTATTTTTATCTACCCAAGCTTCAAAAGGCGCATCTATTAACCCATTATTATTTATATCCTGAGTCATCCACTGAGAGAGAGTTCCTTCGTCAGGAGATTCACCTACCCGGGTAGGAGCGTAAGTTATACCCTTTATTATAAAGGGTTGGTTATCTACCAGCAACCTCCAATCTCCTGACTCATACTGGGCTAATTTAACTTTTGAACCTATTTCTTTCTTGACTTTACCAAGGCACCTCTTCTTTTTAAAATTGAAAAAGTCCATAATTCTTTTCTTAACAAATCTTCCCGGATTAACAATAAAAATATCATTGCTTACATCGTGGTCAAAGCCATTTATTACCTTAATATAACTGGACTTAAGCTCTAATCCTAATTCTGGATGCCTTTTCAAAAGGTATTTAATTCTGGTGATGGCGGCTCTTCCTATATACCAGGGAGTACCCCAATAAGTCTTGCCATAAGCTTGAGGAAAATGAACTACTACTGCATAATAGGCTTTTATTGCCTGTTTTATTAAGCCTGACCTTTCTAATAAATCAGCTAAATAAAATTGTTTTACTCCCCAAGGTTCGCCACAGATATTCCATTTATAAAAAGCTAAACTTAAATCTCGGGAATTTAAAATCTTCCAGTGGTCAAGTTTAAAGAGTCTCTTTTTTACTTTGATAAATTCAGGGTCATATCTAAAAGAAGTGGTATTAGGATAAACCCCCTCCCCACAGGCAGAGCTTAATCCTTCGGGATTTTCTATCAGATATTTATAATCCTTTGTGCCTAAGCCGGAAAATTTTCCATAGTTCTCGTAATTTACCGGAAATTCCTTACCGGGATCAGCTAAGACTATTTTGGTAATAACTACTTTCTCTTTTTCTTCTTCCTCTTCTTCTATTATGCCTGTTTTAAGTTTTTTCAGGGTAATCTCTGCCTTCTCCTTTAAAGACCAGAACCAGCCCCGAGGATCCCAAGCCTGAGCATAAGGATACTTCTCTATAATTGTATTAAAAGCTTCGACTGCCTCCTCAATCTTACCCTCCCGCATCAAGGCTTCACCTTTAATAAAGTAACAAGTAGCTACATCATTCATTACCTTATATACATCTTCTTTTTCTTGAGGAGGGAAATCCCTTAAAGAGTGGGAAATCTTATCTGCATCTTTTTTAAATTCAGCTATACACTTATCAGTAAGTTCATAAACCTTCTCAAAATTTCTTTTCCCCAACTGCTCCCAGCCCTGGTTTACATATTCTCCTGAATCTTGTCCCTGAGAAAAACCCTTAGGAAGAAAACATAGCATAAAAATAAGACTTCTTCCCAGAAAACTAATTTTTAATTTTGAAATTCTCCTCATCTTAATTAACACTCCTCTGGAGAAGAACGCCTTTCTCCTCTCCGTCTTTCCTGGCGACGTCTTTCTGTCTCTACCAGCCTCTTTTCTTTACGCCTTTCTTCTCTGCGCCTCTCTACTTCTTTTCTAATCTCATAAGCTCTATCTTCAGAAATCTTAAAAGTCACAATAATCAAAATAGCTATTATTGAGGCTACAATAGGAATACCTATATCACAAAGACGCATATACAAGAGAGTTTGACTACTCTGGCCAAGACCTAATTTTACATCAAATCCGGTAAGATTCAAGAGAATACCGGAAACCAAAGAAGAAACTGCCAACCCCAGTTTTACCATCCACCAGTAAATAGCTCCAAACAAACCCTCTCTGCGGGTTCCTGTAGAGAGTTCATCGTAATCACAAACATCAGCTATCATTGAACTGACTAAAGTAAAAAGAGAACCTAACCCAAAAGCAATAAAAGGAGCTGATATTAATAAAAGATAAGGATAATCAGGGTTATATCCTACCCATTTCAAAGCATAACCTATTATAGATATAGAGACAGTAGTTAGAAATGCCTTCCTTTTCCCAATCTTGGTAGAGAGCCAGGTAGCCAAGAAAATTACACAGAAAGTACAAAGAGAACTAACTGAACCAAACCAGCCTAAAAGTGTTCCCCCCTGAGCGTAGGCTTTATCTAAACTAGGAGCGTTCTTAAAGACATAGAAGAAAATAACATAAGCAGTAAAAGCTGAAGCCAGCATAAACCCATTAAAAACCAAAAAAGTAGCTGCACAAAGTTTAACAAAAGGTTTGCATTTAAAAGCTACCACAAACCCCCGGAAAAAATCCTTGGTGATATTCCAAAGGCCTTTACCTCTCTCCGGTTTAGGTAAATCAGCAAAACGCTCTTTAATGAAGATTGCCGGGAGCACACCCCCCAAAATAATAAAAACCCCAATACCTACAGAAAGAAATCGTGCTCCCTGAACAATATCAGTAAATAAGCCCTTATTACTCATAATCTTAAAGAACCAAGGAGCTACAAGCCAGGCAATTTGACCTACAAAGTTGGCTGCTCCCTGCAGACGAGTCCTTTCATGATAATCAGGGGTCATCTCATAACCCAGAGCAATCCAGGGGATAGAAAAACAGGTAAACCCCAGAAAATAGAGGCACTGAAAACACAAAAAATACCAGAAATAAAAACTTTCGGAATGCCCTTTGTATAATTGAAACATCACTGCATAAAAAACTCCTCCCAGGATTGCTCCTAAAAATATTACTGGCCGGCGTCGGCCCCAGCGAGTGCGGATATTATCGGAGATATAACCAGTGATAGGGTCAGAGATAGCATCGATAAGCCGGGGAATAGCTCCTACTAAACCTACTAAGGCAGGGTTAACCCCTAAACCTAAATTCAAGACAATAACCATAGCTCCTAAGGCAGCAGCCTGGATATTATTAACCAATCCTCCTATACTATACACCGCTTTTTGAAAAATGGGGATGCGGTCCCGGGGAGCAGTAATGTGGTGAGTTTTTCCCATATCTTTCTCCTTTCAATTTAAATAATCCTCATCCTGAACCTACTTCAATACTATACCCCGAACAATATACTCCTGAAACAAAAGATAGATTACAATTACCGGGAGAGTAGTTATAGTAAGGGCAGCCATTAAAAGAGGGTAATTAGTCAAATACTCTCCCCTAAACACTACCAAAGCTCTCTGCAAAGGCATAAGGTGCTTACTGTCAAATACAACTAAAGCTAACAAATACTCATTCCAAACATTCAAAGTATTAAAAATAGCTACCACTCCCAAAATAGGCTTAGCAAAAGGTAAAGCGATATTCCACCATATCCTCAATTTAGAACAGCCATCTATACGGGCAATATCTTCTAACTCCTGAGGCATCTTATCCAAGAAAGTTTTAAATAAAAATATACTTAGAGGCAGACCCCCACTAATCATACAGAGAATATAGCCTAAAGGGGTGTTGCGGAGGTGGAGTTTATTTAATAACACATATAAAGGCACAAAATTCCCCGGAGTAGGAATCATCATTGCTCCTATAAAAATTATGAAGATAAGATTTTTACCAGGAAAGTTAAGGCGGGAAAAAGCATATCCGGCTAAAGAGGCAATAATTATTATTGAGAAGACTACACTTCCCGTATAAAAAATACTATTTAGAAAATAGCGGCCAAAATTTTCTTGAGTAAGCACAAGGTAATAATTTTCAAAACGAAATCTCTCGGGGATAAGAGAAAGGTTAGTAAATATTGTCTGCTGGGTTTTAAAACTGGAGAAGACCATCCAGAGGAGAGGATAAATACAACTTACCGCCACTACTAACAAGAATAAATGGATAATTGTAGTAAAAGTGTACTTTTTAAGCCGGTAGTTTATCTCCATAACTCTTAAATTAGATTCCGTACTTTCTTAAAAAACTTATATTGAATAAAGGAAGCTACTACTAAAATAATCCCTAAATTAATACCCAAAGCACAAGCATAACCAAAACGCGAAGAATTTCGCATAACCCAAAGTATCCTTAACACTGGCACTGAAGTATATCCGGCAAGCTCTCCTCCTACCAGACTAATTATCAATACAAATGACTGCATGGTTCCTAAGATAGTTAAGATAGCTACCAGAATAATCACCGGTACCAATAAAGGGAAGGTTATATTCTTAAATACCTGCCAGCTATTAGCTCCATCTACCCAGGCAGCTTCATAAAACTCCCGAGGGATAGTCTGCAGACCTGCCAAAAAAATCAAAAAAGCCCAGCCAAATCCTTTCCAGGAGTGGACTAAAGCCACTACATTCAGGGCGGTATTAGGGTCAGAAAGCCAAGCCCGGACAAACTGGTGTAAACCTAAACAGACTAAAACCCGGTTAACAATATTAGCTCCGTCTACGTCATTAATAATAAACCGCCAAACCATACCTACTACAATCTCCGAAAGAATAGGAGGGATAAAAAAAATTATTCGGTAAACACCTCTTAAGGCTATCCTCTTACTGCAAGCCAAAGCTAAGAGAAAAGCTAAACTATTCTGAAAAGTAAGAGCAATAAAAGTAATCCAGCCAGCATTACCTACTGAACGCCACCAATTAGAATCCCGAAAAATTATCTCTCTAAAATTGGCCAAACCTACAAAAGTAGCTGAACTTAACCTTCCAATACCATCCCACTCAAAAAGACTTAACCGAAAAATAAAGAAAAAAGGGATAATATAAAATATAGTAAATATACCCACTGCCGGTAGAATAAAAGTATAATCCTCCAATACCTGCCGCAACTTCATTTAATTGCTCTTTTTAGCCAACTCTCTTTCCTTTACTCTTTGGGCCTCTTGGGCTACAGCTTGGGGGGTTTTTTTGCCCAGAACTATTGCTTGAATACCTCTGGCTAAGGTTTCATTAACCAAAGGCAATTCCCAAACATCCCAACTATTAGGATGGGTGGATTTCTCTAATAACCGGGAAAAATCAACCAAAACCTGAGGCAAATCCTCCCTACATTCCTTAATTGCTGGTAGATTATTGGTCTTTCTCACTAAATAACTTTGTTGTTCTAAAGCAGTGAGCCATTTTAAAAATTTAACTGCTTCCTCTCTATAGGGAGAATGAGCATTAACCATAAAAGAAGAACCCGCTCCTCCCCAGACTAACAAAGGAAATCTGTTAGAAATCCGGGGAGGCAACATTACTCCATAGTCTAAATCAGGATTCATACCTTTATAAACATTAACACACCAGGAACCATTAAAGGCAAATACTGCTTTCTCATTAGCAAAAATCTGCTCAGCAGTTTTGTTAACCATACTCACTACTTTATTAGTAATAATCCCTGAATTCTTCATCTCTTCAAATAATCTTAAAACCTCAATCCAGGCAGAATCAGTATAAGGGACTTCTCCCCGAATAGTAGCTAAGACTTTTTCTTTGCCCATAATATTAAAAGCGTAATTTTGGGCAAAACAATAAATCAGCCAGAGTTCACCCCATCCCGAGACCAAACCCTGCAATTTCTCTTCTCTTATTTTTCTCCCTAAGTTCAAAAATTCCTCAAAGCTCTGAGGCGGCTGAGAAGGATTAAACCCCAGCTTTCTTAATAAATTTTTATTATAAACCATAGCTATAGCTACCATATCTATAGGCACAGCGTATATACCGGGGTTTACTCCGTAAGTATTATCCGGAGAAAACTTGTTCACAGCTAAAGCCTGAGGGAAAAATCTATTACGCCAGGCAAAATTCTCTTCTTCCATATAGGGAGTAAGGTCTAAAATATATCCGGCCTTAATAAGGGAGGCAAAATCTCTCTTTTCACTTAAAACCCCAAAGATATCGGGCAAATTCCCTCCTTGAGCAGCTGCCCGCACTTTTTGGGAATAAGCCTCGGAAGGTGCATACAGTTGAAAATCTACCTGAATACCTCTCTGAGCCTGGTAACGCTCGGCTAATTCTTGAAAGGCAGGCTGGCGGTCAGTCATCCAGTGCCAGATAACTATTCTCTTTTCTCTAACTTCTGGAGGGGAACACCCTAAAAAGAACAAACCTGACAATAATATCCAAGCTCTTATAGACTTCACCTTATTAGGCTCCACTAAGCTTACCCCAAAAATTTAAAAAAGTATTAAATTATACCACAAAAAGGGCTTAACTGACAATATCAAAAATCTTGGGCTTACTCTCCTTCCTCAAAATTAGAAACCACTCATCTGATTCTTTTACAAATCCTCTCTCTGGTTTTTTAAACCTCTAATTAATCTTTTAGCTTGAAATATCTTTTCTCTAAAGTTAAATTATATACTAATGAAGATAGCCTTAGTGATTGGACCTCCTTTCTGGCTCAAAACTCCCCATATTGGTTTAGAGTATATAAAAAACTATATAAAAGATAGGGCTTCGGTAGAAATTCTGGATTTAAACCTCTATTTCTATAGACTCTGGGGCTTAAACCAAAAAGAATGGTTGAGTTTAAATAAAGAATTTGAAAATAATCTATTTGAAAGAACAAAAGAAAGGTTCAAAGAAGAGTTTTTAAATCTGGTTAAAAGATTAACTACCTATGATTATCTAGGATTTTCTCTGTTTAGAAGGAATTTAAACTTTTCTCTAAAGTTAGCTGAAGAAGTAAAAAAAAGTTCAAAAAATACTCAGATAATTTGGGGAGGGCCTCAAATAAGAGAAGAAGAATTTACTACTGATGATATAATAGTAGAAGGCGAAGGAGAACTTCCTTTATCGGAAATAGTTAATGGCTCTTCAAACCGCAGGTTCTCTTACCAGGAGATAGAAGACTTAGACAGTTTAAAATTTTCTACTTTTGAGGATTACGATTTGAGCTCTTATAAGTGGGTACCTCTTCTCTCTAACCGGGGTTGCATAAAAAGGTGTAAGTTCTGTTCAGAATGGAATCTTTACCAGAAATTCCGCCAGCATTCACCCCGCTACACAGCGGAATTAATAGAATCTTTGATAAAAAGATATAACCTCCCTTACTTTAGTTTCCAGAATTCTTTAATAAACGCGAATTTAGTCTGGTTAGAAAAATTCTGTAAATTAATTATCTCTAAAAAATTGAAAATAAACTGGGAAGCTCAGATTATAATAAGAAAAGATATGGAAGTTGGCCTTTTCAGGCTGATGAAAGAAGCAGGTTGTATTAATCTTTTTATTGGTTTAGAGAGTGGCTCAGATAAACTATTAGAAGATATGGGTAAAGGATTTACTGTTTCTGAGGCCCAAGAATTCTTTACAAAGCTTAAAAAAGCTGAACTTATGTTTGAAGTAAGTATAATTGTAGGCTATCCTCAAGAGTCTGAAGAAGATTTTAAAAAAACTCTTGAATTTCTTAAGAAGAATAAAAAAATAATACCCAAAATTGCTCAGATTAGTAGCTTTACTCCTTACAAAAATAGTCTTATATATAAAGAAAACCCTAAGATAGAACCCTCTTTAGTTAATCGGCGCTTGAAAAAACTAGTTAAATTTATTGAAAGGGAAAAAATCCCCCATAAGAAGGTTTTTATTGATAACTTAAGATACAAATAATTCCTAACTTGACAGAATCTTTTGAAAACTATATGTCAAGTTAAGAGAAATGATAGAAATAAATATAATTAAAACTCAAAGGGCTCTTTCTAAAACTCAGATAAGTCTGGCTGATTTTGTATTAAACCCTTATCGAGGCTGTAGCCTGGGCTGTAAATACTGCTATTCTCAGGAAAATAAAAATATTGTAAAGAGAAAGAAAGAGTGGGGTAGTTTCTTAGACATAAAGATAAATTTCCCAGAAAAGTTAAAAGAGGAATTAAAAAAGACAAAACCAAAAAGAGTAATTTTAGGCACAACTACTGAGTGTTTTCAGCCTCAAGAAGAAAAATTCAAAATTACTGAAAAAATCTTAAAGATACTAAAAGAGGAAACTATCCCTATAATAATTTTGACTAAATCTTCTTTAATTCAAAAATATATTGACTACTTGAATTACCATCCCCAGAATAAAGTTTATTTTAGTCTTATCTTCTCAAACAAAAAGATTAGGACTGTCCTGGAAGAAAGAACTGCAAATCTTCAAGAAAGAATAGATACTATTGAAAAGCTCCTTAAGAAAAATATTCAGGTTAAAATCCACATAGGACCATTTATCCCTTTTTTAGAAGATTTAAAAAATCTGTTTAAGCTAATCCCTCCCCAGATAAAAGAAGTAGAAATTGAAATTTACAATGCTAAAGTAGGAAACTTTGAAGAGATAATAAAGAGTATTGAAAAAAATATCTCTGAAGAAATAGCCAAGAAAATAAAAGAAGTATATTCAGAAGAGAAAAATTATCTCGCCTTTTCTAAAGGCTTAATAAAAGAAGCTAAAAGATTAAACAAAGACTACAATTTCCAACTAAATTTTATCGTCCCCCAATTTAATTTCTGGTATACTAATAAAATAGTCTATGAACCCTGAATAAGATTATGTTTTTTTCAATAATAATCCCCAGTTATAACCGTAAATACCTTCTCAAGATAGCCATAGAATCGGTATTAGAGCAGACTTTTAAAGACTTTGAACTAATTATAGTAGATGATGGCTCAACTGATAAAACTAAAGAATTAGTAGAAACCTACAAAGACAAAAGGATAAAATATTTTTATCAAGAAAATAAAGGGCCAGCTTCAGCAAGAAATTTAGGGATAAAAAACAGCTCCGGAGAATATATCTGCTTCTTAGACTCTGATGACCGCTTCCGGCGGCAAAAATTAGAGTTAACTAAAGACTACATAGAAAAATATCCTCTATATAAAATATTCCATACTGAAGAACTCTGGTACAGAAATTTTCAGTATTTAGAACAGAAAAAAATCCACAAAAAACCTGAGGGGTCTGTATTCTGCTCAGCTTTAAAGGTATGCTGTATAAGCTTATCTTGTGCCTGTATAAACAGAGAGGTCTTTAATAAAGTAGGCTTATTTGATGAGGACTTCCCGGTATGCGAAGATTACGAATTCTGGTTAAGGGCTACTTTATTCTTCCCAGTAAAACTTATCCCTTTCTATTTAACTATAAAGGAAGCTGGCCCCCACCAACAATCCCAGAAAAAAGGTTTAGATAAATACAGGCTTTTAGCCCTTTATAAACTAATAAAAAATTACCAGTTACCCGGAGGTTATTTAGAACCAGCCCTAAAAAATTTAGAAGAAAAAGCAAAAATCTATATAAAAGGTGCCGAAAAAAGAGGGAAAACTTCAGAAGTAAGATTTATAAGAGAAAAAATAGAAGAAATAAACAAAATTTATGGAACAAGAGTATTATTCTAAAAAAATAGAAGAAATTTTCCGGTTTAAACTTAATAAGAATCAGTCTCGGGAGATTCAAAGGTTAATTTACGAAATAATTAAAAGAGATTCTTTAAGTTTAAAAGAAATAGAAGAAAGAATTAAAAAAGAACTAAAAGGCAAAAACCCCCAGGCTAAAGACCTATTTCACCACATCAAAAACATCCTTATAAACTTGAGGTTTCCTGAAAGTAGAGCCCAGATAAATATAGATACCCGAAAAATCTTTTTAGATAAGATAAGAAAGCCCCAAGAAATAACTTACCACCCTCAAGAAGAATTTTTGCCAAAAAGAATTATCGTAGAAAAAGAAGTAGAAAAAAGCTATCTGGTAGAGAGAGTAAAAGAAAAATATCCTCAGATAAATTTAGAAATTATTGATTATTACTCTCTATTTCTTAAAAACTATAAACTCACTCCCTACAACCTCAAACAACCTATTCTGTTTATAGTAAAAGAAAGATGGGACTTTATAAAGCCTTGCCCTTGTACTAAGGCTCATTTAGGCTGTGGTTACTGGATATTCAATTTAGGGTTTGGCTGTCCTTTTGACTGCTCTTACTGTTATCTCCAGCAATATCAAAATTTTCCCGGAATAATCCTTCCTTCAAATTTAGAAGATTTTTTTAGAAAGTTTGAAGATTTTCTAAAAAAAATAAGAAAACCCATAAGAATAGGGACCGGAGAATTCTGCGACTCTTTAGCCTTAGACGACTTAACTCTTTATTCACAAAAACTCATTAACTTTTTTGCCTCTAAACCAGTATTATTGGAATTAAAAACCAAAAGTAAAAAAATAGAAAACCTTTTAAAGATAAAGCCTTCAAAAAATATAATTATTTCCTGGTCTTTAACTCCTCAGAGAATTATAGACTCTGAAGAAAGGGCAACTTCTTCCCTGCAAGAAAGACTTAATTCAGCAAAAGTTATTCAGGAATATGGTTATAAAATTGCCTTTCACTTTGACCCAATAATCTATTACTCAGAATGGGAAGAAGACTATAAAGAATTAATAGATAAACTCTACAGCCAGGTTAATCCTCCTTTTGCCTGGATAAGTTTAGGAACTTTGAGATTTAACCGAGAACTAAAGTCAATAATTGAAAGAAGATTCCCCCAAAGTAAGATAGTCTATGGAGAACTATTCATAGGAGAAGATAAAAAACTGCGTTATCCAGAATTTATGAGAATAAAAATCTATAAGAAAATGGTAGGTTGGATAAGGAAGTTTGATAAAAAAACTCCTGTTTACCTCTGTATGGAATCGGACAAAATTTGGGGAAAAACACTTTTTAAAGTAGAAAATTCTAAAGAAATAGAGAATTATCTTATAAAGAACAATATCTAAAATAGCTTCCTCAGTAGCTGGGATAATCTTTTATTTTAATAAAAAATGCCGAGGAAGGGAATCGAACCCCTGACACGCGGATTTTCAGTCCGCTGCTCTACCGACTGAGCTACCTCGGCAATAAATAAGTCGTAAGTCTTAACTTATAAGTTCTAAGTTAATTTATTTGCGGGAAACTCTTCTAATAGATAAAAGCTTAAAAAATTATAACATAGAGAAAATAAGAGGCAAGAAATTTTTAAAGTTCTCCTTTTTCTTCCTTCTCTAAAACGTTTCTGACTTGACGGAGAAGCATATCCATATCTAAAGGCTTAGCAATATACCCATAAGCTCCTATGAAGATAAGCTTTTATAGCATCTACTAACTCCTCCATTATCAATAATAGTAATTTTAACTTCCCTGTCCATATCTTAAATTCCTTACTCAATAGAGGCTTTGAACCTGCATTTTTATTTTAGCCTATTCTCAATAATTAAACAAGTAATTTCTCAATTTTTCATTGCAATTTCCCCTAAATAAGATAAGATTTTTTAAGGTGGGGAAGTTGAAAACAATAATTAACCAATTTAAACCAGGCTACTTCCTGTTTATCCTTTTTCTCAGTTTTATAATTCTAAATTTCCTTATTTCGCTAAATAAAGGGTTCTTTTCAAATCTTATTTCTTCTTTTCTCACTATATTCCTAATTTTAAGTATCCTTATTTTTTTAATGTTCTCTGTAGCTTTATTATTCCAGGAAAAACCTTCTCCTTTTATCTACTCTTCAATTATCCTTTCTCCAATAATCCTTCTTTCTTTCGCAGACAGAGAAAGCACAAACCTTCCCCTTCTCTTTCCTTTAAGCTTAGTTTTAATCTTGAGCCTTATATTCTTCCTAATTCTAAAGGGAGACTTTCCTTATCACCTAAAAAAACCAGTAAGAATCCTTGGGGTTATAATTCTAAGTTATTTTATTATCTTTACTCTGGTGAATATTTATAGATTTAATAACTCTTGCTTTTTCAACCCTCAAGATTTTGCCATATACAATCAGACTTTTTGGAATACTATTCAGGGAAGACTTTTTGAAAACTCAACTTATGGTTCAAATTTCGCCTGTCATAACAGTCCTTTTTATTTTCTTCTGGTTCCCTTTTATTTTCTTTTTCCTCACCCTTTGACTTTGTCTATATTAAAAACTTTACTACTTTCTCTATCAGTAATACCTTTTTATCTGATTTTAAAAGATATATTTAAAGAAAATATATCCTGTCTATTTTTAGGACTGTCTTTTCTCTTCTTCCCTTTTTTAGTTTCCCAGAATTTTACCCCTCCTCATGAAATAAGTTTTCTACCCTTTTTTCTATTATTTACCTACTATTTTTTCAGAAAAAATAAGTTTTTACCATTCTTAATTTTTCTAATCTTATCTTTATCTATAAAAGAAAATGTTTCTTTAATTGCCATTATGTTTGGACTATATTCTCTATTTTGCAAAAGAACGCTTAGATGGGTTCTATCCCCTATCTTATTAGGAACCATCTGGGGAATTCTTTCTTTATTTATAATCTTACATTTTCAAAAAATCTACCAAGCTAATCCTAACTCCGCCTGGTTCTTTGTAGTCCTTAAAAAGAGGTATCTTCCTCAACAAGGAAAACCTTTTTTAAGCTCAATATTAAGAGGTCTTTCCTATTCCAATCTGGCTCAACCTTACTTTTTTAATCTCGTGCTTCATCTTCTCAGACCTTTAGGTATTATTCTTCCCTTTCTAAGCCCTGTTTCTATCCTCGGAGTTCCGGGACTTCTACTCAATTCTTTATCAGACAGACCAGGAAACTTCTCAGTGTTTATGCATTACAATATTATCACTTCCTGCTTTCTCTTAATTGGAGCAAGCGAAGGAATAAAAAAATTAACTAAATTTAGGCTAATGAAAAAACTAAATTTTAGAGAAGAAATCCTTAAAGTTTTAATTTCAATATTTATATTCTCTTCAATTATTATCCACACTTCTTCTTGGCTTACATCTGGAATTTTAAGTTGTAAACATAACAAAAAATATATAGAAACAGTAAAAGAAGCTTTAGCCCTTATACCCAAAGAAGCTTCAGTAAGTGTGCCTTCTGATTTAGCTGTGTGGATATCAGCAAGAAAAAAGTATTCTCTCTTAAAAGAGAGACGGCCTGAAGATTATGACTATATCTTAACAAATACAGAGAAGTTAGAATGGCTTGACCTTAATAAGTATGTAAATATTTTTCAAAAAGGAGAGATATTTTTATTTAGAAAAGCTAAGAAATTTTAATTAAATTACTCAACTACTTCTACCTCTAAGGGTGAATCTACTATGATTTCTGGGCCATTATACTCTCTTATTCTTCCGGTTACTTCTACAACTTTACCCCGGTAAAAGAGCTCAGGAGTAATTCCCTTCTGGTAAAAATAATTAAAACTATTTCTAAAGATAACTGCTGTGAAATCTTTCCTGTAATCTTCCCCAAGAAAGAGAACCTCTTTTCTCTTCAATCTTAAAGGGAC
>Ga0180301_10000811_pt1 | contig 24450 bp, 26 predicted proteins | sample GuaBasSediGuay16_FD_121797 | JGI IMG/M metagenome (GOLD analysis project Ga0180301, IMG submission 121797) | Subseafloor sediment microbial communities from Guaymas Basin, Gulf of California, Mexico - Guay16, Core 4569-2, 12-15 cm | ecosystem: Environmental > Aquatic > Marine > Hydrothermal...
CTCTCAATTACCATTTGACTAAACTGATAAGCATAGTATAATACTTTCCACAACTTAAGAAGAAAGGAGAGAAGCGATGTCTAAGATTAAAGATGTAAAGGCAAGAGAAATACTTGATTCCCGCGGCAATCCCACGGTAGAGGTAGATGTGTTTTTGTCTTCAGGAGTTATGGCCAGAGCCGCCGTTCCTTCGGGGGCTTCCACCGGCGAACATGAAGCATTAGAGCTGCGCGATGGGGATAAAAAAAGATACCTGGGCAAAGGCGTGTTAAAGGCGGTAGGGAATATTAAGGGAAAAATTAAAAAAGCCATTGTCGGCAAAGATGCCGATTTCAGAAAAATAGACAAAATCCTTATAGATTTAGATACAACTCCCAACAAAGCCAGATTAGGAGCCAATGCGATTTTAGGCGTATCTTTGGCGGTGGCCAAAGCTAAAGCCAAAGAGGGCAAGGTTTCTTTTTTCCGCTATTTAGGAGGAAATAAAGCGCGCCTACTTCCGGTTCCTTTTATGAACGTTTTAAACGGCGGCCTGCATGCCGACAATAACCTAGATATTCAGGAGTTTATGATTGTTCCTTTAGGATTTCCTACTTTCAAGAGAGCTCTTCAGGCAGCTTCGGAGACTTTTCATCATCTTAAGGCCATTCTCAAATCCAGAAGGCATTCTACGGCCGTAGGAGACGAAGGCGGCTTTGCGCCTAATTTAAAGAAAAACGAAGAAGCTCTGGAGCTAATTGTTCTGGCAATTAAAAAAGCCGGCTACAAAGCGGGCAAAGAAATTGCTTTGGCTCTGGATCCGGCGGCCAGCTCTTTTTTTAAAGGAGGCTACCGGTTTGAAGGGAAGAGGCGTGATTATAACTATATGATTGATTTTTACAAAAAAGTGGTTGCCAAATATCCCATAATTTCTATTGAGGACGGCCTGGCTGAAGATGACTGGGAAGGCTGGCAGAAACTAACTAAGATTCTGGGAAGAAAGATTCAACTGGTAGGAGATGATATCTTTGTTACTAACTCTCAGCGCTTGAGAAGAGGAATTGAGGAAAAGATAGCTAATTCTATCCTGATTAAAGTTAATCAAATCGGTTCCTTGTCAGAGACATTGGAAACTATTAAGCTGGCTTACAAAAACAATTACCGTGCTATGATTTCGCACCGCTCGGGAGAGACAGAAGATGTATCAATCGCCCATCTGGCTGTAGCTTCAGGGTGCGGCCAGATAAAGACGGGTTCTTTGTCGCGTTCGGAAAGAATCGCCAAGTATAATGAGCTTTTGCGCATAGAGGAAGAGCTGGGCAAAAAGGCGGTATATGCAGGAAAAATTGCCGCAGGTAAAAATTGAGAACCTGCTTCCTAAGGCGGTTGTGGGGCTTTTGTTCATAATTGTCGTGGGAGCTTTTTTTCTTCCTTCTTATACGCGCATTAAAGAGCTGGAGAGGGAGAAAAAGAAACTGGCAGAGAATTTGCGCAGGATGCAAAAGAGAATAAAAGAGTTAAGCCTGAGTAACAAATCAGTAAAAGAGGACTCTTTTTATATTGAGAAAATCGGCAGAGAAAATTTAGGTCTGGCGAAGGACAAAGAAGTTATTGTTCATATTTCGCGGGGTGGAGCAGCCAGGTAGCTTGCCAGGCTCATAACCTGGAGGTCGGTGGTTCAAATCCACCCCCCGCAACCACCTCCTCCGGATAAATTCATTAAGAATGATAAATAAATCAATCGCGGGACTTATCGGCAACACCCCTTTGGTAGAACTTTCTTCTTCCGGTATTTTTGCCAAGCTGGAATATTTTAATCCTACCGGCAGCATAAAAGACAGGACTGCTCTTTCGCTTATTCAGGCAGGAGAGAAAAAAGGCCTGCTTAAGAAGGGAGGAGTGATAATCGAGCCTACTTCCGGCAATACCGGCATTTCTTTGGCCTGGCTGGCCGGAGTTAAGGGCTACAAGGCAGTACTGGTTATGCCGCAAAATACCTCAGGGTTGAAGCTTAAGATATTAAAAAGTTTAGGAGCAAAGGTTGTTTTTACCTCTATACAAAGAGGTATGCAAGAGGCGAGAGAGAAAGCCCAACTTTTAAGCCGCCGCTACGGTTATTATATGCCGGACCAATTTTCCCATCCCGCCAACCCCCAAGCGCATATCAAAACAGGGCGGGAAATATGGCAAGATACCAGAGGTAAAGTAGATATGGTGGTTGCCGGCATCGGGACCGGCGGGACAATTACGGGGGTGGCTAGATTTTTGAAGCGCAAAAGCCCGCGGATAAAAATCATAGGGGTAGAGCCAAAAAGTTCCGCGGCTTTATATGCTTCTAAATACGGGGAAAAACTTACCATAAAGCCTCACCGTATAGAAGGAATAGGGGCGGGGTTTGTGCCGCAGGTGTTGGAGAAAGAATTGATAGATGAGGTTATCTTAGTTTCTGATGAGGAAGCTGAAAAAGGCAGGGAGTATTTAATAAAAGGGGAATCTATTTGGGGAGGGATGTCGGCAGGGGCTGTGTGGCAGGCAGTTTCTCGCCTGAGGCAGCAGAAGAAGAACCACAAAAAGAGAATTGTTTTTATTGTTGCCGACAGTTTCCTGCGCTATCTTGATTGAGGAGGAGAAATGAAAAAAATAAAAATTCTCACTTTGGTATTGATTATTGGCAGTATTAATTTTGCCTGTTTTCATCCTTTCCATAGGCATTCTGCCTATAGTTATAAGGCAGTACAGCAAAAACGGCAGGTGTTAGAGAAGAAAGAAGAGGCCCGCCGCCGTAAGGAAGAGGAAAGACGCAAGAAGTTAGAAGCAAAGAAGGCTGCTTTAGCTAAAAAGGAGCAGAAAAGAGAAGAGGCTCTTGAGCGGCGCGAGAAGTTGAGAAAAGAGAAGTTAGTGAGAAAGGAGATGCTTCTGGCGGAAAAGAAACGCCGCAGAGAAGAAGCTTTGCGGCGCAAGGAAGAGAAGCGCAAGGCTAAAGCTCAGAAGAGAGCGGAAGCATTAGCTAAGAAGAAAGCTGCTCTTGAGAAAAAACGGGCTGAGAAAGAGGAAGTTCTGAAGAAACGGCAGGCTTTAATTGCGAAGAAGAGAGAAAAATATGAGGATAAAATAAAAGTCCGCCGCCTCCTGAAAGATATGGGATATATGTATGTGCATGCTATGGGAGAGGAGCTGTTTGTTTTCTTTGATTCTGATTTTTATGATTTGAAACGGTTTAAGGAGGCAGTGGGGGAGAAGTTGAAGAATTTTCCTCTTTCCAGGCTTGCTCTTACGCCGGGGCGGTTTTATTTAGATGGCGATACTATATCTGTAGATGTAAGATGGAAGAAAGTCTACAAAGGCAGGCGTAAGACAGTAAGCGGCCGGGCAAAGTTTGTCTTTAAGAAATATTTAGAAGGCATAAGGCTGCTTAAGATAGAAGGAGACAATCCTTTTTAATCCCGCCTTGCTTTTGTGGTCGCAAAAATAAGATTGTGGTTTGTGAAGACAAACGTTGTTCTTGTCCGGCAGAGGGAGAGGTTTGCTAAGAAGACAGAAAGAAGGAAATTCTGTTAGGTAAATAGGCGATGGTTTCTATAAGTGAGAATTGAGGCCTCATACGGTTAGGAGTAATGTTAGTAACAGGTTTTATTGCTAGCTAAATCTAAATTAAGAAAGATTTTATCTTCTTGTTATCTTCCTTTCTGAATTGTATCTGGGTTTTCTTTAAGCGGTCATAGCTTTCGGAAAAACATGCTTGACAAAACTAGTTTTGGTGATAATATTCGCAAGATAAAACCATAAAATAGGCAGAAAGAAGCAGGATGAAAGGAAGATTTCTCTTTTCCCTTATCCTTTTTTTTATCTGGTTCCTTCTTAATTACCCTCTGAATAAAGAGAGTTTTATCAGCGGTGTAGTTTTGGCAGGGCTGTTAAGTGTTATTTTTTACCGCCGTTTTGCCGCTCTAAAAGTAAGGTTTTCTGTGGGAAAAGTCTTCTGGGCTGTTGTCTATTTATTTGTACTTTTTGGGGAAATAATTAAGGCTAATTTAGATGTCGCCTGGCGCCTTCTTCATCCTAAGATGCCGATTAGGCCGGGGATTGTAGAAATAAAAACTACTCTCAAATCTGATTTTGCCAGAGTGGTTTTGGCTAATTCTATTACGCTTACCCCGGGGACCTTTACCCTTGACATATTGGGCGACAGCCTGCTTATACACTGGATAAATGTAAAGGCTGAAGATAGAGAAGGGGCGAGTCAAATAATTGCCGGCCGTTTTGAGAAATTTTTAAAGCGTATCTTTGAATGAATGTAGTGTTTTTAATATTAATTGCGGGAGGATTATTCTTTTGTTTTTTGCGCCTGCTGAAGGGGCCCACTGTTTCTGACCGCGCCCTGGCTATCGATACTTCTTCCACAGTAACCACAGCTCTTTTGGCTTTTTTGGCTCTTTACTTTAAAAGATATCTCTATCTGGATGTAGCTTTAGTATATGCGCTTTTGACTTTTGTGGGGACTTTAGTATTTGCACGCTATCTGGAGAAGGGAATATGACAGAAGCTATTAAGATAATAGGAGAGGCGGTGGTGGTTCTGGGGGGAGTATTTCTGCTTTTAGGCAGTTTCGGCATATGGCGTTTTCCTGATGTCTATAACCGCCTGCAGGCAGGGACAAAATGCACTACCTTGGGGGCTTTCCTCACGCTGGCCGGAGTTGGTCTTATACAGCCTCTTTGGCTGCCTAAGGCACTGCTGGTTGCTTTTTTTATTCTTCTTACCAATCCGGTAGCCAGCCATGCTTTGGGGCGGGCCAGCTGTAAAGCAGGAATAAGACTCTGGCCTAAGAGTGTGATTGATAAAACCAGAGATTTTTCTCAGTGCCATAAGGAGCAAGAATAATGGGCATACTTTCGGCTTTTTTAATCTTGATTATGAGTGTCGCAGCGGTGTTTGCGGTACATACGAAAGATTTGATAGGTGCCAGCCTGCTTCTGGGGTTTGTCAGCTTGATTAGCGCTATTTTGTTTTATCTTTTGCAGGCGCCGGACGTCGCTATGGCTGAGGCTTCTATTGGAGCGGCTTTGACTACAGCGATTTTTATTATGGCGGTGAAGAAAACCAAAAGGTTTGAAGATGAATAGATTCAATAAAATTTTTGCCTACAGTTCTGTTTTTCTGATTTCTCTTTGCTTGCTGGTAGTATTTCTGTTGGCATTTAGAGCTATTCCTTTTGGCGCTGATACTATGGATGTAGGCCATTTTTACCTGGAGGATGCCGCGAAAAGTACGGGTTCTGCCAATATAGTTACTGCGGTAGTTTTAGGTTTTAGAGGCTTTGATACTTTGGGGGAGGTTATGGTTTTGTTTCTAGGGGCAGTGGGGCTGGGTCTTGTGCTTTCTTCCCAAAAAGATTCTACTCATTCTCCGGCTAAGACTTTTCCTAGCCTTATCCTCAAGACTATGGCTGATTTGGTTTTTCCTTTTATTGTTTTATTTGGCATCTATATCTTTATGCACGGCCATATAAGTCCGGGAGGAGGTTTCCCGGCGGGTGCGGTTTTGGCCTCTGGATACTTACTGCTCTTTTTGAGTCAAAGGGGAGGCTACCATATACGCCTGGCGCAGAGGGTAGAGACAGGCAGCGGACTGGTGTTTGTAATTGTAGGCCTGGCGGGATTGTATTTTTCCGGTTTTTTTCTGCATAATTTTCTTCCCGTAGGGCGCCTGGGTAGTTTATATAGTGCGGGGATAATTCCTGTGCTTTATTCTCTTATTGGCATAAAAGTAGGTGCAGAGCTGGGAGGTATCATTTACCGCTTATTCGGAGAATAAATGGATTTGGTTAGGAGTTTATATTATCTGGGCGCTTTCTTGCTTATAGGCATTGGCTTCTATGCCGTGTTGGGCAAAAAGAATCTTATTAAAGTCATTATGGGCTTGAGCTTAATTGATAACGGCATAAACCTTCTCTTCATAGCCATAGGATATGTTCGCCATCATACGGCGCCCATCATTACTTCGCAAATATCTGATACTTCATTAATGGTTGACCCTGTTCCGCAGGCCCTTGTACTTACGGCTATAGTTATTGAATTGTCGGTTCTCGCTTTGGCTTTGGCTCTGGCAGTTAAAGTATTTGCTGTACATAAAACCCTTAATCTTAATAAAATAAAAGGTCTTAAATGGTGAATCCTCTCTATATATTAGTTTCGCTGGTTTTCTTTGCTTTGCTTATTCTCTTTGTGCAACGCTTCTCAAAATACTTTGCTTTATTAGCCACCGCTTTTAACTTTTATCTGAGCATAAACATATTGATAGCGGCACTAAAGAAGCCTTTGTTGGTAAATTTGGGCGGTTGGAAAGTGCCTTTCTGTATAAGTTTGTTTGCTTCACCTCTCAGCGCGGCTTTAGTTTTGCTTGTGTCTTTGGTGGGGTTTTGTGCCGTAGTTTTCTCTTTTTCCTATATAGAAGAAGAAAGGAACCGCTACTATGCACTTCTGCTTTTGCTTCTGGCCGGAAGCAGCGGTGTGGTGCTGGCCGCGGATATTTTTAATATGTTTGTCTTTTTTGAGATACTTTGTATTTCTTCTTATGCTTTAGTAGCTTACCAGAGAAAAGCTGATTCTTTTGAGGCGGCGTTTAAATATTTAGTGCAGGGCTCTGTGGGCTCAAGCTTTATTCTTATAGCAATAGCTATTATCTATGGCTTGTTTGGCACCCTTAATTTAGCCCATATTGCCAGGCATATTAGTTTTCCTTTAACTTTCTCTTTGAAAGTGGCTTTGGCTTTATTGGTAGCCGGCTTTGGTGTAGAGGCAGCTATTTTTCCCTTCAATTTTTGGCTTCCTGATGCTCATCCGGCTGCGCCTTCGCCGGTAAGCGCCGTTCTTTCGGGGCTGGCGATTAAAGTTGGCCTCTATGCGGTTTTGCGTCTAATTTTTACCATTTTTGGGTATCCTGGTGTATTTCTGCCTTTACTTTTTTTAGCACTTTTTACTTTTGTAGTAGGAGAGTTTGCCGCTTTAGCTCAAGGAAACTTAAAGCGGATGCTGGCTTACTCCAGTATGGGCCAAATTGGTCTTATCGCGGCAGTGATGAGCTTTGGTAGCGTTTATACTTTTACGGCAGGGTTTTTGCAGATCTTTAACCATGCTTTGGCTAAATCAGTTTTATTTTTAGCCAGCGGCGTATTTTTTTACCAAGGACATAGTCTGGAGATATCGGATTTGAAAGGAGCGGGAAGAAAAAACGTGTTAGTGGGAGCGGCATTTGCCGCAGGGATTTTTTCTTTAGTAGGTCTGCCGCCTTTTCTGGGATTTTTCAGTAAACTAGCGATACTTGTCAGTTTATTCCGCACGCAAGGAACCTTAGTCTTAGCTTACATTTTTATTTTTCTTATAGTTATTCTTACGGCAGTAGAGGCGGCGTATTTCTTAAGAGTACTGGGAGTCCTTTACCAGAAGCCGGCAGTTTTTTCTGCCGCTTCCGGGGGAAAAAAGATGGCATTGATGCAGATTCCTGTTGTTTTTCTGGGGCTTTTGCTGCTGGGGCTGGGCCTTTTTCCCCAGATAGTGCAAAAAATAGCCTATTTTGCCGCCAGTAGCCTTTTAAATAAGGCGGCTTATATAAAATTTATTCTGGGCTGATGGGAATTATCAAGATACTGCTGGTTCCTTTAGCCGCGGCTTTTCTCCTTCTTATTACGGGGAGAACGCGAATACTGCGGGAAGTTTTGGCGGTAGGTTTAAGCGGTTTATTCTTAGGATTAAGCCTCTTTCTTTATGGTCATGAGACGTCTTTCAGCCTTAAGCTGTTTTCTTTTCAGCTTAGTTTTTCCCTTAACCCCTTAAGCTGGTTCTTTCTCTTTATGGTAAGTTTTTTTACTTTCCTTACCGTAATTTACAGCGCGCGTTTTGATTACCAAAAAAATAATTTAAGCTGGTTTCACTTTGCTTTTTTTATGAAAGTTTTTTCTATGGCTGCAATTGTTTTAGCTTCTGACCTTCTGGTTTTCTTTATCTTCTGGGAAATTATGAGCCTCTTTACTTACTTTTTAATGGTTCAGAAGGGAGGAGAAAAAGACTTTTCTGCAGGGGCTAAATACCTTATCCTTTCTCTGTTTGCTTCTGTAGTATTTTTAGTAGTTTTAGTTAGCCTTTATTTTAAGGCGGGAAGCCTTAATTATCTTGATGTATCAACCTATCTTTTAAGAACCAATCTTTCTTATACGGTTTTTGTTTTTTGTGGCTTGGTTCTGGCGTTTTTAGTTAAATCTGCTTCTTTCCCCCTTCATTACTGGCTGCCGGATTCCTATAGCAATGCTCCTACTACTTTTACGGCCTTTTTGTCTGCCCTTTCTTCCCGTATGGGGCTTTATGGCATAATCTTGCTTATTTACATTCTTTTTTCTGGAGACCTAAGTTCTTTTCGCTTAAGTCATTTTGTCAATCTGCGTTACATCTTGGGGGTAATTGCCGCTTTTACTATGGTAATTCCTACTTTTACCGCCCTTATGCAGGATGATGCCAAACGTCTTATGACCTGGCACTCTATTGGCCAGGGAGGGTATATGCTTTTGGGTATTGCTGTAGGCACGCCTATGGCACTAGCCGGCGGGTTGTTTCACATTATTAACTATGCCAGCTACATACTTCTCATTTTTTTAGGTATAGGGGCGGTGGAGATGCGCAGCGGCACTACTAATCTCAATAAGTTAGGCGGCCTGATTAAAAAAATGCCGGTAAGTTTCTTAGCCGTGCTGTTCGGCATTATCGGCCTGGCGGGAATTCCGCCTATGAACGGCTTTGTCTCCAAATGGCTTTTGTATAAATCAACTATTGCTGCCGGATTTCCTTTTTTGGCTTTGGCGGCTTTTTTGGGGACAATCGGCACCATCCTTTCCGTATATAAATTTATTCATAATATATTCCTGGGCCAGCTTGACGGGAGTTATCAAAAAGTGAAAGAGGTGCCTTTTCTTATGCAGCTTCCGATGTATGTTCTGATGGTTATGGTTTGGGCATTAGGGATTTTTCCCTCTTTAGCTCTAGAGCCTATTAGCAGAATTCAGATGTTTTTTGGCCGGGAGCCTCTTTCCTTTTCTACCTCTGGTGTAGCGTTAAGCGCCGGGCACCTAAATATGCTTACCATTAACTTTGTCATGGGGGCGATGCTTGTGCTGGCCGCGGCGGTTTTTCTTATCGGGCACAGGCGCATAATTGTCAGCCAGTATAATAATTATGCGGCAGGCCATTTTTTAGACGAGAAAACCAAATACAATTACAATTATCATTTTTACCCTACTCTGCAGAGGTTTATTGATAGCTGCAATAAGGAATTTATTAACCGCGGCGTAGATAGTATTGCCCGCGGCGCCCGACAGGTATCCTGGTTTTTACGCCGCATTTACGGTGGCAACCTTAATTATTATGCCTGGGGCATAACCGCCGCTTTTCTGATTATTATGGGGAGTTTATGGTTTTATTAAGAGCGGGTATTTACATTTTGGCGGCATTTTTTACCGGCCTTTTTCTTATGGGCCTGGGGCGTAAGATTACAGCGCGCCTCCAGCGCCGCTACGGCCCGCCGCTTTGGCAGCCTCTTTATGATATAGCCAAGCTTTTCTCCAAAAGGACTAATATTTCCCACGGCTTGATGATGGATTTCTCGGTCATTATTCTTTTAGGCGGCACGCTGCTTTCTCTCTTTTTCCTGCCCAATCCCTATTTTAAGGATTTTCTTGCCTCTGCGGACATAATTGTGCTTTTATATCTTCTGCTTTTGCCTTCTTTGGGTATGGCTCTGGGGGTAGGGGAGGTAGCCAACCCTAACGGCAGTATCGGCATCTCACGCGCTCTGATTATGCTTTTGGGATATGATTTTACTTTGCTGGCGGTGGTGGTAGGTTTGTCTTTAGCTTATGGCGGCAACACCTACTTTGTGGATATTGTAAGCCAGCAGGGAGGAAGTTTTATACATTGGAATCTTTTTCGTTTTCCTCTTTTTGCCTTAGCCGCTTTCTTTGCTACTTTAGGCATGCTGAAACTTGAGCCGTTTGAAGTTATGGTAGCTCCGCATGAGATTGCTACCGGGCCCATGGTAGAATTTGGCGGCAGGTACTTAGGAATGCTTTTTTTACAATACAGCTTTGCCTTGTTTATTGAGATAGGCATATTTGTTAATTTGTTTTTAGGCGGAGGAGGAATAATTCTATTTACGCTTAAAGTTATCAGTGTATTTGTGGTAGGGGTATTAGTGAATAATATCTTTGCCTGTTTCCGCACCGAACAGGCGGTGAAATTTTTCTGGAAATACCCGTTGGTCTTAAGCCTGGCGGGAATAATTATGGTGATGGCGGGGAAATGATAAAAAAACCACTTACCCAACAGCGAGCTTGGCAGATAGTTCTTAACCGGCTGAGGAAAAAATCTTTGTGGATACTACATTATTGTACCGGCTGTGGGGCCATAGAGCTTCCTCCTACAAAGACCTCCCGCTGGGATATGGAGAGATTTGGCCTTATACCTATGGCGACGCCCCGCCAGGCGGATATTCTTTTGGTAACGGGGTATCTGGCAAAAAAATCGCTTAAGCGGGTAATTTTAAGTTATGAGCAAATGCAGTCTCCCAAATGGGTAGTAGGTTTGGGTTCCTGCACCATCGACGGGGGGATGTATTGGGATTCTTACAGCACTATTAAGAAGCTGGATGAGTATATTCCCGTAGATTTGTATATTGCCGGCTGTATGCCCCAGCCGGAAGCAATTATTGCCGGTTTTGGAGAACTGATAGACAGAATTGAAAAAGGTGTAGCCTGCGGCTGGAAAGATTACTATCGCAACTGGCGCTGGTATAAAATAAATCAGCAGAAAGTATTGGGGGAATTTGATACTAAGGTGGATATTGCGAGAGAGGCGGAATTCTACCGTTTAAAAAATGGCTCTAAAGAATATCAGAGAAAAAATTAGGGAGAAATTTTCTCTCCTTGAGGAGAAAGTAAGGGAAGATAATTATTTATTTGTAGTAATAGAGGCAGAGAGGCTGGGGGATTTTATTTCCTTTGCCAAAGAAAAATTGCAGTTTGAGCATTTATCTTCTATATCGGCCTACGGGGCACGCTCAATTTCCCTATGGCTATATTTCCTCTTCTGGGGGGGATAATTCTCCATAATTTTGGCTATCAGATTTTGTTTTTATTGGCGGCAGGCCTAACCGGGGGAGGCCTATTGTTTAGCTTTAAACTTAGACTGCCAGAGAATAAGGAGTATAATAAAAAAAGATAAGACTTTAAGGGCGAAGTTGTTAAGGATGAGGAAAAAATACATTATAATTCTGGTATTTTCTGCTTTTGTCCTGGGGACGGTAATTTATATAAAGAATGTCTATTTGCCTCGTAAACTAAAGGCAGCCTTAGTAACTTTCTTAGATAGTCATAGTCCTTTTAAGGTAAAATTTTCTCGTCTTGGTTTGGCTATAAACGGAAATGTACATATAAGTAATATTAAAGCAAAGTTCTCTGACGGGCGTACCGCCTTTCTGCTAAAGGATATTACCGCAGACATAAGCCTCAAGGATTTATTGAAGAAGAGGCTCTTTTTTGACTCCTTGAAGTTTTCGGGTTTAGAGATTTTTCTCCGCCGCCAAGGGAAAAAGATTGATATATGGGAGGCTATATCAAAATATGCCACAGCAGTAAAAAAATCTAAAACGCGCTTTCCTTACCAGGGTCATCCAGCTTCTTCGACTGCAGCAGGAAAGGCAGGCTGGGGAAGTAAGTTTTTTATCTACCGTATAATTATCCCTCGGGCGCGGCTTAACTTTTATGATAGCTCAGAAAGGTTTCATGAGAAATTCAATGTTAGTATTTATGTTGATTTACATCCTCAAGGGGGAGCAAAAATAGCTCTTTCTCTTTCTTCTGCTCTTATAAGTTTAGGATACCGTGCTGAGGCTAACCTTAGAGAAAAAACTCTGGAAGGGGAGGGAGTAGTTGATAACTTAGAGCCGGCACAGTTTATGCAGCTTCTTAATCTCAAGCCTAAATATCAGATAAAGGGGTTTAAAATAAATAAGTGGGAATATTCTCTTTCTCTATCTAAAGGCGGGTTTGTTTTAACTAGCGTGATTAACTTGAGTAATTTAGATATGAGTGGCCGTTATAATTTTGAGTCTGATGTACAGGCGGAGGGTAGGATATCTTATGAAGCAAGCCAGAAGAAGCTTGCATATGAACTGAGAGGCAAACTAAAGAGAGGAAGAATTTCAGGACTTCCTTATGTGGAAGAAATCTCTCATATTGAGTCGGAGTTTTATTTAAGCAATAACTCTTTTAAGATGACATCTTTTAAAGGTATTGGTCTTGGGCAGCCTTTTAAAGCAGAATTACTCGTTAATGATTTAGAAAATCCCCATATTTATTTAAGTGTAAACTCGCAGCTTGATATGAGTGTGGTGCATAAACTAGGGTTTCTTAAAAAAGGAGTTAAGCTGAGCGGTCCTGCCCTATTGAGGGCAGAATGGAAAGGCAAGCTAAAAAGACTTGGCTTGTCTAATCTAAAGGCAGAAATTGAATTACAGGGAGATGAAGCAGATTTTTCACCGGCTGCTTCTTTTAAGCAGATAAGAGGGAAAATATTCCTTAGGAAAGAAAAGTTGTCCTGGGAAAATCTTCAATTTGTCTATCATAAGACGAGGCTGAACTCCCGCGGTCATATTGACAACTTAGCTTCTATTAAGCCAGTGTTTTCTCTTAGCTCTGACTATTTTGACCTTGATGCTTCCTTTTTCTGGAATAGGAAGAATAGTATAATTCAGGATATAAGTTTGAAAGGCTCAGCCGGCCGCAATACTTCTTTCAATCTACAGGCAAGCCTGGATATCGCTAAAGGTCTATTTTTGAAAGTTAGAGGAATTGTCAATATGGGGCTAGAAGACATAGCTATTTTTACCAAGAGTAGAATGAATAAAATAAGTAGCTTCCTGCGTCCCCAGGGAGAAATAGAGGTACAACTTGCTGGCGAGGGTAAATTGAAAGATATAAATTCTTTACACCTACAGGCTTTGCTCAGTTCTAAACAAGTAAGCCTTCATGAGTTGAGATTTAGTGGCCTTCAGGCTTTAGCGGCGCTCAAAGAAGGGGAACTTGTGGTTAGTCCTCTTGAGTGTGGATTTTACCAGGGGGATTTACAGCTGCGGCTAAAGTATAGCTTGAGCACACACAGCTTCTTAGCTAATTTTAAAGTAGTAGAGGCTAACTTAGAGAAGATAGCAGCGGATTTAGGCAGAGCTGCGGACGACTATGCAGGCAGACTCTCTTTAGATATTGATGCTGCCGCTTCTGACTTAAAAAGTAAAGATACGTGGCGGGCGGAAGGAAGGGCAGAAATTAAAGATGGAGAGATATGGAAGCTATATTTGTTCAGAGGCATTGAGAAACTTTTGCCCCTAAGAGACAGCCAGAAGATTGTATTTCGCAACGGTTGGGCTAATTTCTCATTAGAGAAGAAGATAATCACCTTAGAAGGTCTGAGCCTTCTTTCTACCCTCCTCGAAATTAAAGGCAAGGGGACTATTAGTCTGGAGGGAAATCTGAATCTTTTAGTATTTTTAAATATTTCCCCTCCTCTGATTAGAAGTGCGCCTGCTCTTAATAAGATAGCTTCTTTTCTTTTGGATAATGGATTTGTTACTGTAGAAGTTAAGGGAAGCATTAAGAAGCCCACTTACCGCCTGGTGCCTTTTTTTATTAAATCTAATCCCGTAAAAAAAATGAAAGATTTTATTAGGGATATTTTTAATGTGTTTAGTGAGTAGCTATTTATCAGGAGGCGCTGTCTCTGGCTTATCATTAGCGTCAGAGAGGTTATCGGCTAATATAAGGTAGATGCAGAGAGGCTGGAAAGGCGTAATCAGGGAAATAGAAGCAGCTTTTTCTGTTTCGGCTAAAACATTGCGGAAACTTTCTCCCTCTTTGATATATTTTACATAAGGTATTCCGGGACTTAATTCTTGAGGCGAAAACTCATTACATACCTGTCCCGCAATTATGTTAGTTATTTCTCCTATTACATCACCGGCGAGGTTTTTGTCAATAATAGATTCATTATTTTCATCTTCCGTAGGGAGGCCGCTCTTTTGGTAAGTTTTAGTGGTAATTGTCTTAGCCATTTCCTGAGAGAGAGCCAGACTAAAACGTAACAGATGTCGGCTCAGATTTCCTTCAAAACTCACTTCCACTGATATTTCATCCAGAGATATTTCTTTATCTTTAAACTTGTAGTTGCTGCATTTAGCACTGACTCCACTTAAGCGACGTAAAACTTTGATAGCATGTAAGCAGAATTTGTCCAGAAGCTCTTTCACACTCTTTAGTTCTGAGGGTACTTCTTTGATAATGCTTTGCTGGCGCTTTTTTTCTTCTTTCAAAAATTCCTCCAGGGCTTTATTTTTTTCTTCTTCCGTGAGATAGCCTAGTTTTACTAGCGCATCTCCCAGAAAGAGATGTCTTTCTTTTTGCTGCCGCAAGAGCATTTCGACTTCTTCTTCCTTTAATAAGCCCAGCTCTTTAGCGGCTTGGCCGAAATAAATATCCTTTCTCATTTGAAGAGAAAGAATCTGCTGTACTTGTTCGGAAGATAAAAGATGATTTTCTTCTGCCAGTTGTCCTAACTCGCGATTTGAGCTCTCCTGCAGTTTTATTGCTTTGGTTAACTGTAAAGCATTAATTATACCTTTGCTTATTAAGTATTGGCCAAAAAATTCTTTTTGCATATCTCCTCGTTTCTCTTTGCTAAATATTATTACATTTAATTTATCTCTATGCAACAATAATGTCAAGAGAAGGCTACAAAAACTCTTTCGGAAGATGTTTTTCTTGTTATAATAAAAAGGATTTCTTTATTTCTTAGTAAGATATATATTGAATAGAGAAGGAAATGGAAAGAATTAATTTAGAGTTATTTTATTTTATCAATAACGCCGCTGGCCATAATCGTTTATGGGATCAAGCGGCAATTTTCCTGTCGCGGTATCTTCCTCTCTTTCTCATTTTATTTATTGTTTGGGGGTTAATAAAAGGGAAAGAACCATATAGAAGAATATTAATCGGGGGTTGTGTGTCTATAGGGGTAGGTATAGGGATGAATATTTTGATATCTTTATTCTTTTTTCATCCTCGCCCTTTTGCTTTAAGAGTAGGGAAAACGTTGTTGTATCATGCAGCCAATACTTCTTTTCCTTCCCGTCATACTACTTTTATGATGTCTTTCTCTCTCTTTTTATGTTATTTTCGTTATACATACAGAAGAGGCTTAATCTTGCTGGCTCTTTCTCTGTTATGTGGCCTTTTACGTGTATACTGCGGTGTACATTTTCCGTGGGATATTGTAGGTTCGTTTCTGGTTTCTCTGGTTGCTTCTTTGGGGGTATTTATGTTCTTTTATAATTCTGCCGAAAGAAAAAAATCTGGAAGGAATAAAGTTAGCGAGAAATGAGCGGACTGGTTTCATTATTGGTAAATACTATAGGTAGATGGGGCTACGCTGGCATATTTATTCTGATGTTTCTGGAGAGTTCTTTCTTTCCTTTTCCTTCCGAAGTAGTAATGATTCCCGCCGGATTTCTGGCTTATGAGGGGAAAATGAATTTGGCCCTTGCGGTTATTTGGGGAACATTGGGAAGTTATAGCGGTGCATTATTTAATTACTTTCTGGCAGAGCGATTGGGACGGAAGTTTCTGGTTAGATACGGGCGCTATTTTTTTATAAATGAGATGCGGCTTGTTAAAATCGAGAGATTTTTTCAGAGGCACGGTCCTATTTCTACTTTCAATGGACGTCTGATTCCAGGTTTGCGCCAGTATATATCTTTGCCAGCAGGTTTGGGGAGGATGAATCTGGTCAAGTTTTCTTTGTGTACAATTCTCGGTGCAGGAATATGGACATCGATTCTGGCGAGTTTAGGATTTTTTATTGGCAAGGAGAAGGCGCTGGTAAAAAGACACCTGCATATCGTCAATATGTGGTTAATATTTCTGGTAGTAGGGGTAAGTGTAATTTATATTTACCGATTCAGAAAAAGCTCAAGAGAGAGAAAGAATGAAAAATAAGGAGGATAATAGCTTTCTGGCTTTTCGCCGTTTTTTGTTCTGGATTTTTGTAGCTTCCTTTTTCATTTTTACTCCGCTAATCCTGCTGCATTCTTTAGGATACAAGTTTGACAAGAAGCACAAAATTTTTGTCAAAACGGGCGCGGTTTTTATTAAGACTACGCCAGCTAAGGCTGTTATTTATTGGAAAGGAGAAAGGCTCAAGAATCTTTCTCCCTGCATCTTGCGTGATATCTTGCCGGGGGAGTACAAATTAAGGATGGAGAAGAAAAATTTCTATCCTTACAGCTTGATTCTAAAGATTAAGCCCTCGGAAGTGAAAACAGTAGAAGTTACACTTCTGCCTAAGATTAAAGGATTTGATAAGGCAGATGTAGAATGCAATGTGTATAAGTTTTTCTATACGCGTCACTTCTTTCGCGAAAAGATACTTCTTTTTACCAGTTGCGGCCTTTATACTTTGTCGCCTGACTTCGGCAGTATTCATCACATAGGCAGGTGGAGCTTAGGGGCAGCAGTTCTTAGTTCTATTGTAGGTTTGCGCGAGAATAATCAGACAATAATATTCTGGAGCCATAATGCGGCGTGGCGTATCACTAAAACTACAAAGAGTCGGAGTGAAATATTGCCTGAACTTATATATAAAACTAATGAGAAAATAAACGATATCTTTTTTGCTCTGGAAGGCAGATATATTATTGTCTGGGACGGCTTAAATATTATAGCCTTAGACAGCCGTTTCCCCCAGGCTAAATTCAACCTTTACCAGCTTAAGAGCGTCAATGCTATGGTCTTTTACAGTTCCGGCTCTGATACGCTTTACATAAAGGACAAGATAAGTTCTAATCACTACTCTCTTTTTGAGACAAAGCTAAGCCGCCTTATTTATGGAAGAGAAAAAAATTAAGAGAGTTCTGGAAATAATCCCTGCTTTTTTTAGCTGGTTGGTAATAATAACATTTGTGGTTTCTTTCGCTTTTTGGCCGCGGGGAGCGGTAATTCTTCTTATGGTTTATCTTATCTACTGGACGCTGCGCCTTTTTTATATGAGTATTCTTCTGGTGATTGCCCATTTGCGTATGCGCAGGAAACGCGATTGGGATTGGGAAAAAATAATTAGAAGTCTAAAAAGCAGCTTGCAGTGGGATGAAGTTATACATGCAGTTCTTTATCCTGTCTATCGTGAACCGGCTTCTTTGATTGTAGAAAGCCTCCAGGCTCTGGCAGGAGTGAATTATCCTAAGAATAAAATTATGGTAATTCTGGCAGGAGAAGAAAGAGAAAGAGGCATAGAAGAGAAACTGGGGAGGATAAAGAATAAATTTAAGGATATATTTTTTGACATAATTATTACCATACATCCTAAAGATTTGGAAGGGGAAATTCCCGCTAAAGGAGCAAATTCTACTTATGCGGCTAAAAAGCTAGTAGAATATTTGCGGGAGAAGAAGATAGCTTTGGAAAAAGTTGTTGTTTCCTGCTTTGATGCCGACACACGCCCGCACCGGAATTATTTTGCTAATCTTACCTATCACTTTCTTACTTATCCTAAGCGCTACCAGGCCAGTTTCCAGCCCATTCCTGTTTATAGTAACAATATTTATAAGGTGCCGGCTCTGGCGCGTATTATTGAGATGGGGTCTACTTTCTGGCAGTTGGTAGAAAGCATGCGCTACGAAAAATTCGTTACTTTCTCTTCCCATGCTATAAGCCTTAAAACTCTGGTGGAAGTGGATTTCTGGCCGGTGGACTTAATTTCCGATGACTCACTTATTTTCTGGAAGTGCTTTCTTAAATTTAGGAGTGATTATCGCACGCTGGCTTTAGATGTGCCTGTTTATATGGATATTGCCGCAGGAAAGAACTTATGGGAGACCCTAAAGATACAATATCTCCAAAAGCGCCGCTGGGCTCAAGGAGTAGAAAACTTTGTTTTTTTAGGAATAAATTTCTGGAAAGACAAAGAGCTGCCCCTTTCCTTAAAGATAAGCAAACTCTACCAGCTTCTGGATAATAATGTCAACTGGGCTACCTGGGCCATAGTAATTAGCATAATTTCTCCTTTTATTATTACGGCGGGAAACTTAACTATGAAGGATTCTTTAGTTCTATTTAATCTCTCTTACATAAACAACATTATCTCTCACGCTTTAGTTTTTGTTATCGTACTTTCGATTCTTATCAGTTGGGAATTTCTGCCGCCACGCCCTCTGCACTTGTCGCGCCTTATTTATATCTCTTTTATTCTACAGTGGCTTCTTATTCCTTTAGTGTCGGCGCTTTTAGGGTCTCTTCCTGCACTTGATGCTCAAACCCGCCTTATGTTGGGAAGAAACGTAAGTTTTTATTACACTCCTAAAGGAAGATATAAAGAGGGTAAAAGAGAAAAAGTAGATTTGACCCTTTAAATATGCTATAATTCCAGAATTAATTGGATAAGAGGGAGGAAAAATGAAAAAAATTGTTTTACTTAGGCACGGGGAAAGTATCTGGAATCTTGAAAACAAATTTACCGGCTGGACAGATGTAGATTTGTCTGAAAGAGGAGTTAAAGAAGCACATGCCGCGGCCGCCAAACTCAAAGAAGCAGGTTTCGAGTTTGATATGGCTTTTACCTCGGTATTAAAAAGAGCCATAAGAACATTGTGGATAGTTTTAGATGATATGGATTTGATGTGGATTCCGGTATTTAGGTCTTGGCGGCTTAACGAACGCCATTATGGTGCTTTGCAGGGGCTTAATAAAGTAGAGATGGTAGACAAATATGGAGAGGAACAGGTATTTATTTGGCGGCGCAGTTATGACGTACCGCCGCCGGCGCTGGATGAAAAAGACAGGCGTCATCCGCGTTTTGACCGGCGCTATGCCACCCTTAGCCCTGAAGAACTTCCGGCTACCGAATGTCTAAAAGATACCGTAGCCAGATTCTTGCCTTACTGGCATGAAGTTATTGCTCCGGAGATAAAAAAAGGCCGGAGAGTGATTATTGCCGCTCATGGCAATAGCTTAAGGGCTTTAGTTAAATATTTAGATAATATTTCGGAATCAGAAATACCTAAACTTAATATTCCTACTGGCATTCCTCTCATTTATGAATTAAATGATGATTTAAAACCTCAGAAGCACTATTACCTGGCTTCAGAAGAAGAATTGGAAGCGGCCACTAAGAAAGTTGCCAATCAGATAAAAAAAGACAAAGCTTAGTGAAAAAGAAAAAGATTGCAGTAATTGGTGCGGGCCATGCCGGAGTGGAAGCAGCAGTTGCTGCGGCGCGTCTGGGAGTACCGGTGCAGCTTTTTACCTTTTCTTTAGACAGCATCGGCAAGCTTTCTTGCAATCCCGCGGTAGGAGGAGTAGCTAAGTCGCATCTAGTAAGGGAAGTTGATATTCTGGGCGGAGCTATAGGACGTCTGGCTGATGCCACTTCTCTACAGTACCGCCTTCTTAATCGTAGTAAAGGTCAGGCGGTCCAGGCAACGCGGGTGCAGGTAGATAGGTTTCGTTACCCTCGCGTAGCCAAAGAATTTGTTCTTTCTTTTCCTCTTATAGAGCCGATAGAGGCAGAAGTATACGAGATCTTAACCCGCGGGAATAAGGTAGTAGGGGTGAAGACTAACTTGGGAGATTTTTCTGCTGCTGCCGTAATAGTAGCAGCAGGAACCTTTCTGGATAGTACTATTCATATTGGTTTTACTCATTTTAAACAGGGGCGTTTGGGCGAGCCGGCGGCAAAGAGGCTTTTTGAGTCTATTAAAAGGTTAGGATTAAAAACCCGTTATTTTAAAACAGGTACCTGTGCCCGTCTAGATAAAAGAACGGTTGATTTCTCAAGGCTTTTGGAGCAGAAGCCGGACAGGGACGTTCTGCCTTTTTCTTTTTTTACCCGCTTTAAGCCCAAAAATAACCATTCTTGCTATATAGCTTATACTAACAAAAGGACGCACCGCATTATCAAAAAGGGTTTGAAGTTTTCTCCTCTTTATCAGGGCATAATTAAAGCCACCGGTGTAAGGTATTGTCCTTCTTTAGAAGACAAGGTAGTAAAGTTTCCCCATAAGGAGAGGCATCAGGTTTTTATTGAGCCGGAGGGAGAAGGTTCTTTTGAGGTGTATCCTAACGGCATATCTACTTCCCTTCCTTTTGATGTACAGTATAAGTTTATTCACAGTATAGAGGGCCTGGAGCGGGCGGTTATTCTGCGTCCGGGCTATGGGATTGAGCACGGATTGATTGATGCGCGGCAACTTAAGAGTTCGCTAGAGGCAAAAGATATAAAAGGGCTTTTTTTTGCCGGACAGGTTAACGGTACCACCGGCTACGAAGAAGCAGCTGCCCAGGGAATAATGGCTGGTATAAATGCTGCTCTGTTTGTACAAAAGAAAGAGCCGTTTGTTATGCGGCGTGACGAAGGCTTTATAGGATTGTTGGTAGATGAGCTGGTTAATAAAGGGACAGACGAGCCTTACCGCATGTTTACTTCTCGTTCGGAATTGAAACTTGCCTTAAGGGAAGATAATGCTCTTTTGCGTCTCTTTCGTGTTTCTTATAACTTAGGGCTGATTGATAAGGCAGCCTTTTTAGAAATAGGTGAGATAGAGAAAAGGATAAAAGGAGCTCTGGCCGAATTAAGGCGGGAAAAATTGTTATATAAATTAAAAGGGAAGAAGGCGATACTGGTGAATGCCTATGAACTTCTTAAACGGCCCCAGGTAAACTTAGAGAAGATAGAAAGATTGAGAAAGAAAAACTTTAGCCTAAGCAGCTATGAGAGGAAAGAGGTGGAGATTGAAGTAAAATACGAAGGGTTTATAAAAAGAGAAAAATCTTACTTGAAAGAAATGCAAAGGTTTCATAAAATTAAGATACCCCCTCATATAGATTACCGGAAACTGGCGGGTCTCTCAGGGGAGATAAAAGAGAAGCTTTCTAGGAACCAACCTAAAACTTTGGCTGCAGCTCTTCAGATATCAGGAGTTACACCGGCAGCCGGGCTGATTATTCTGAATTTTATACGTAATTATGCAGAAAAAAACTCGAAGAAGAAAAAAAGATAAAGTTTTAGACGTTCTAGGGCAGATTAGCAGTGCCATTACCGGCGATTTTTATCTCGATGATATTTTGAAACTTATTGTTAGTGCGGTAGCGGGAGTGCTGTCTTCGCCTATATCTTCTTTGATGCTTCTAGATAAAGACGGCAATCTCAAAATAAAGTCAACCCAATCAGTTAGCCGGCTTTATAACGAGAAGCCTCCTCTGAAGATAGGCGAAGGGATTGCGGGTAAAGTAGTTAAAAACAACAAGCCCATTGTAGTGTATGATATTTCCAGAGAGGAAGAGTATAAATATAAGGATATCGCCCGGAAAGAGGGCCTGGCTTCTTTAATTTGCGTGCCGCTTTCGGTAAAAGGAAAAGCAATAGGTGTGCTTAACTGTTATACTTCCTCTCCCCATAAATTTACCAGGAAGGAAATAGTTTTTATCACTACTATTGCCAATCAAGCCGCGCTGGTTATTCAGAATACTCAGCTACTGGTAGAGAGTAAGATTATTCAGGAGGAACTGGAAACGCGCAAAAGGATAGAAAGAGCGAAAGGAATTTTGATGAAAGAGAAGAATATTTCTGAGGAAGAAGCCTATCGCCTTATTCAGCGCTACAGCATGGACAAAAGAAAATCTATGAAAGAAGTTTCCGAAGCAATTATCACCGCTTATCAGATTGAGAATTTGTAGTGGATTGGAGAGTATTTTTTATTGCTTTTATCAGTGTTTTTTTGGCGGAGTTGGGAGATAAAACAGAGCTTATGGTTCTGTCTTTATCCAGCCGCAGCCAGAAAATGTGGCCGGTTTTTTGGGGGGCGACTTTGGCTTTAGTAACTGCTACTTTCCTGGCGGTTGTCTTCGGCAGAGTTTTGCAAAAGTATCTGCCTCCTTCTTTCCTGCGTTATTTTGCCGCTTTTATATTTCTCGTCTTAGCTTTAATTTTCTTGTTTAAAAAAGGATAGCCTTTATTTTTTCTGCCGTATAGCGGAAGTGCGAGAGAGACAAAAAAGGCTGTTTTGCTTTTTGCAGAGAGAGTTTTAGGCGGGAGAGTTTGTGGGGATCAGCCAGAAGAGAGGATGCCGTCCTGGCGATAAGAAAAGGATTGGCTTGGTTCTGTATAAGCTCAATAAAAACTTTTTCCTGGCAGAGAATATTGGCCATAGAGATATATTCTGTTTTCACCAGTCTCTTAAGCAGGAAGTAAGAAGGCCAACTCAGGCGGTAAATTACCACACTAGGCACCTCTAGAAGTAAAAGCTCAAAAGTAGCTGTACCTGAGGCAGTGATAGCTAAAGTACTATTTTTGATTACTTGATAAGAAAAGTCGTCTATTACTGTAATATCAGAGATAGTAGAGAAAAGATAAGAGGGGAGGTTCCTGGCTTTGATCAGGGCGAACTGCAAAGAGGAGTTTTTTTTCTCAAGCAGTGTTTTTGCTTCCAGCATAATTTTCAGATGCCTTTTTATTTCATTAGGGCGGGAGCCGGGAAGGAGAGAGATTAAAGTCTTTTGAGGCTCAAGGCCAAAGCGGGAGTAGATGTCTATCTCGGAAAGATGTAGAAGTTTTTCTGCTAGAGGGTGCCCTACGTATGCGGCGTCTATACCTTCTTTTTTGTAAAATGTCTCCTCAAAAGGGAAAATTACCAGCATTTTGTCTATATACTTTTTAATCAATTTTACTCTTTCTTTTCGCCAGGCCCACACCTGGGGGCTTATATAGTAAATAATGCGGAAGTTTTGTTTTTTTAGTTCTTTAGCCAGACGGAGGTTAAAATCGGGAAAATCGACCAGAATTACCAGGTCAGGTTTTATTTCTCTTATCTTCTCTAGAGTCTGGTGGAAAGCTTGGGTTATTTTTGGTAAGTGTCCCAGTACTTCCCAAATCCCGGTTACGGCTATGTCCGTAAGAGAAAGAAACTGTTGGGTATATACCGCAAGTTCCTTTCCGCCCGCAGAATATATTTCTATCTGCGGCAGTTCGCTTTTTAAGGTTCTGGCCAGTTCTGCAGCATGCATATCGCCGGAAGGGTCTCCGGCTACAAAAAAAATTCGTTTCATTCCTGGGCTAATTTTTCTATTTTTAAGGCAAGCTCCAGAGCTTTAATGGCATTGTCAGTAGAGGTATAATCCGGCCGGCCGCTTTTTATCTCTCGCAGGAACTTCTCGAGTTCTTTCTTAAGAGGCTCCTCTTTTTTAATTGCCAGTTTTTGGGAAGTTATTCTGTTTTTATTTGTTTTACGGTATATCTCTACCGACTGATGCGCATAGTCTAAAGAAGCATAGGCGGAAGAGAAGAATACTCTTATTTTTCTTACGCTTTCTTTTGAAATGCGGCTGGCGGTTATATTGGCAATAGCGCCGCCGGAAAAAGTTATGCGGGCGTTGGCTATGTCTAGACTTTTAGATAACACGCTTACACCTACCGCCTCTACTTTTTTTATTTTTTCTCCCACGAGATCCAGAGTAATATCTAAGTCATGAATCATAAGATCCAGGACTACACTGATATCTAAGGAGCGGTAAGGGTAAGGACTGAGACGATGGCTTTCGATAAAGTGAGGTTTTTTTATTTTATTTTTTACGGTTTGATAGGCCGAATTAAACCTTTCGCTTAGACCTACATGGAAAACTAAATTTTTCTTCTTGGCTAAGTGCAAAAGATGCCTGGCTTGTTTTAAATCTGTTACTAGCGGTTTTTCTACGAGACAGTGGATGCCGTTTTTAAGAAAAAATTCGGCTTGAGAAAAGTGGGAGGAAGTAGGAGTAGCAATGCTGACTGCCTCTAGGTTATATTTTTCTTTTATTTTACGATAGTCTGTCTCGAAAGGGATTCTTTTGATAGTGTTTAGTATATTGTGTTCTCTTTTCCGGTCTATGTCGCAAACGCAAACCAAGTTGGATATTTGTTTATAGAGACGTGCATGGATTGAGCCAAGCCTTCCGACGCCAACGACTGCCGTATTGATATTTTTCATAATCATAAGAATACCCGTAAGTATATCAAAAGTCAAGCTGTCTTCCAAAACCTACTTTATATTTTTTGATTTTTAGTTGTAGTATAATACCATCTTTAGAAATATAAAGATGGTATACATTATTTAGCATGTAGACATAGAGGGACCGGGGCTGATAGAAAATTTTCTTCTTCGCCAGAATCGAACTTATGAAATGATATGTCTTTATGAGTCAGAGCCTCTGCCAGATAAACTAGCGGATTCTGCCTGTGCAACCAAATAGGTACGTCCTTAAATGTTGCACTTGCAACCAAATAGGACTGTCCTTAAATGTTGCAGTTGGCAGAAAGGGGCGGGTTAATATTCGCAATTTGTGCGAAGGGGAGAATA
>Ga0180301_10000812_pt1 | contig 24438 bp, 19 predicted proteins | sample GuaBasSediGuay16_FD_121797 | JGI IMG/M metagenome (GOLD analysis project Ga0180301, IMG submission 121797) | Subseafloor sediment microbial communities from Guaymas Basin, Gulf of California, Mexico - Guay16, Core 4569-2, 12-15 cm | ecosystem: Environmental > Aquatic > Marine > Hydrothermal...
CAGAAATCTCTGGCCCCCACAACCCATACCCATAAACCCACCAGAACTAAAATCCTTCCTCCTAAAAGCTATGCAAAAGAAACTAAACAACAAGGTCGCCAAACTGATAAGAAAACGATTCCCCCTCCGCATAGGAACCGACACCGACCCCCTCCAACCAATCGAAACAAAACTAAAAACCACACTCCAAACCCTCAAAATCCTAAACTCCCTCCGCTACCCCTACATCCTATCCACTAAGTCAACCCTACCCGCAAAAGACCCCTACATAACCCTCCTAAAAGAAGCACACGCTGGCGCAATCGTACAAATAACCATCACAACCCTCGATAAATACACCGCAAAAATCCTAGAACCCCACGCACCCCCACCCGACGCACGCCTCCAAACCATCTCCAAACTATCCGAAGAAAACATCTACACCCAAGTAAGATTCTCTCCCATAATCCCAGACGTGAACTCCGATCCTTCATCCGTTAAGGAACTGTTCAAAGAAATAAGAGACGCCGGCGCAAAAGATGTAATCGCAGAATTCCTCCGCTACCGAAAACAAATCCGCCAGTGGATACTCCAAGCCTCCAACGGCCAAATCGACCTCAACAAAATATTCCTAAAATGGGGCACCAAACCCAAAGAACCAAATAAACCCACCGCCGACTTCAACGGATACATACGCATCCCCTTCCACAAAAGAATCAAAATGTACAAACTCTACAAAGAAATCGCCCGGTCCCTAAACCTCAACCTCTACGTCTGCTGCGACGGAAGCATCACAATAAACAATGGCCAAAACTGCTGCGGAACCTCAAACCCCCAAATAACAAGAAAATTCCCGGCCTTCAAACTACATAACAGCGCCGCCATCAGCACTCTCCTGTCACTCTTCAAATCAAAGAAAACCGTGTCCCTCGATGACGTAAAACAGAACCTATTCTGCGTAGACTGGAAAACCTATGAAAAACTATGGCCCAAACTCCACCTCTACGCAAAGGAACTAAAATGTGTTTCAAGAACTGACAAATGTTCTTATGTTCTTATTGTTTGACTGATTATCTAAAGCGTCCTTTTAAAGATGTTTTTGCAACGTATAAATGATAAACAATACCTCCTCTTCGAATAGCAATTATTCACTTCTTAACCTGCCTTTAATCATTTCCTGTCATCTGAATAGAGAAATTTTATATTTATCAGCTTAATTGCTATATCACATGAAACCTGAGCTTAAGAGTGGTACAATCATACAGGCTCCTTTCTGGCCGGAACCTGTAAAAATCGAAAAGATAGAGGATTTAGGAGAATACTTGAGAATAATTGGGGCCACAATAAACAGTAAACAATATATTGATACTATAATCCGAAAGGAAGAATTAAATGGAATAAAAATTCTCACGCTTGAAGCAGATTTTTCGGCAGATCCTGAAAATGTCTTTCTAGCATTAGAGGCATATCGCTTTAAACTTGCCTCGTTATTTGACCCCATTCTTGCTATGAACGTCTCAAAAATAGACCCTCTACCGCATCAAATAGAAGCCGTTTATGGATATATACTCAAATTGCCAAGAATTAGATTTCTGATTGCCGACGACCCTGGTGCAGGAAAAACCATAATGGCCGGCTTAGTTATTAAAGAATTAAAGCTTAGAGGTTTGGCAAGAAGAATACTAATAGTAGTCCCTGGGCATTTGAAGGATCAATGGAGAAGAGAACTTAAAGAAAGGTTTTCTGAGAATTTCGTAATTGTTGACAGAAGCGTAATTGAAGCACATTATGGTGAAAACGTTTGGGAGAAGGAAAACCAAATCATTACATCAATTGATTTTGCTAAACAGGAGGATATTCTTCCATCATTACAAAGCGTTCACTGGGATTTGGTTATAGTCGATGAAGCACATAAAATGGCAGCATATCGTTATGGTGATAAACTCGTGAAAACGGCAAGATATAAGCTTGGAGAAGTATTATCTAAAACCTCCGAACATTTACTATTTTTAACCGCAACACCACATAAAGGAGATCCGGAAAACTTTAGATTATTTCTCGATTTGCTCGAACCAGGCTTCTTTTCATCGGCAGAAATGCTTAAGGAATCCATCAAGAACCGTGATAACCCCCTCTTCATCAGAAGGCTCAAGGAAGATTTGAAAGATTTCGAAGGTAGACCGCTCTTCCTTCCACGGCACGTTAAAACAATAAAATTCAGAATTACCGACGAAGAAATGAAATTGTACAACGAATTGTCAAAGTATGTTATAACTCAATATAATAAAGCTCTACAAAGGGATAAAAAGAGAAACATTGCCTTTGCTTTATTAATTCTGCAGAGAAGAATGGCTTCAAGCGTATACGCAGTTAAACGCTCACTTGAGAGAAGAAAGAAAAAATTAGAAGAGCTTCTGAGAGGAAAGAGAGAGAAACCTATCAAAGTGGTTTTTGACATTGAAGAAATTGACGATTACGATGAACGACAAAGATGGGAAATTGAAGAGAGTTGGGAAACTCTAAGTGTGGCGGAGAATAAGGAAGAACTCGAAAAAGAAATAAGAACCATCGATAGACTGATAAAAATGGCTGATGAAATAATAAAGAAAGAGAGCGAGATTAAACTCAAGGAACTCAAGAAGTTAATGACATCTAAAGAATTAAAAGATCAAAAGATCCTAATTTTTACAGAATCAAGAGATACTCTCGAGTACCTTGTTGATAAAATACGATCTTGGGGTTACTCCGTTACATACATCCATGGTGGTATGAAACTTGAAGATAGAATAAGAGCAGAACAAATCTTTAAAAATGAAGCACAAGTCATGGTTGCAACTGAAGCGGCTGGAGAGGGTATAAACCTACAATTCTGTAACATCATGATAAATTACGATATCCCATGGAATCCAAGTAGACTCGAACAAAGAATGGGTAGAATCCATAGATACGGACAGACAAAGGAGGTTTTCGTTTTTAATCTTGTCGCCGAAGATACGAGAGAGGGTAAAGTTTTAGCAAAACTGCTGGATAAACTCGAAGAAATTCGAAAAGCTTTGGGAACAGATAAAGTCTTTGATGTAATTGGTGAGATATTCTACGGAAAAAGGTTGTACCAACTTGTGCTCGAAGCCGCAGCAAACGCAAGAGACATCGATGAAATATTGAAAGAAATCGACATCAAAGTTGATGAAGAATACATAGCAAAGGTTAAGGACGCATTGGGTGAAAGTCTCGCAACGAGATTCATAGATTACACGAGAATAAGAGAAATGGCGGAAAAAGCAAAAGAGTACAGACTAATCCCAGAATACACAGAAGCATTCTTTGTAAAAGCATTCGAAAAGGCCGGAGGTAAAATCGTTAAAATCGGTAACTTTTACAGAATAGATTCTATACCGTATGAAATTAGAAAAATAGCCGAAGAAACTTCATTTAAGAATACTTGGGGCGTTTTAGCAAGAAAATATGCAAAAATAACGTTTGACAAAGACATAGCCATGAGACATAGTGACGCTGAATTCGTTTCATTCGGACATCCGCTATTTGAAGCGGTTATAGAGTGGGTTCTTAGGAAGTTCTTAGGGGAATGTATGAAAGGCGCCGTCTTTAAAGATCCCTCCGGCAAATACAATGGAACTATTTGGTTCTTCGAAGGAGAAGTTAAAGACGGAAAAGGTGTAATCGCTGGAAAAAGACTCTTTGCAATATATGACGACGGAAAAAATCTGACAGAAATAAATCCATCCTTAATTTGGGATCTAGCACCATTCCGTGGAAGCTTCAAGTTTGATGAGAACAGGAAAAAAGAAGCAGAAAAATATGCAATAAAAGCTCTCATGGAGTTTAAAGAAGAACTTATGAAGGAAAGAATAAGGCAAGCAAAAATAAAAGAGAAGTACGGTGTAAGATCTCTCGAAAAATTGATTTCTGAACTGGATTCAAAACTCATGGAGTATTATGAAAGAGCCGAAAAAGGCGAGAAAATGGATTTAGCCATCCAGATGGCCGAGAGAAGGAAAAAAGAATATGAACAAGCCCTAAAAGAACTTAGGGATGAAATCGAAAAAGAAAAACACCTAACAATTACTATGCCTAAACTGATCGGCGTAATACGAGTTATTGCCGGAGATGAAATGATAAGTGATGAGGAAATCGAGAAAATAGGTATGGAAATTGCTATGGCATATGAAAGAATGCAGGGACGAGAACCAGAAGACGTTTCAAAGGAAAACCTTGGATATGATATACGATCAAGGGGTAAAGGAGAAATTAGATATATTGAGGTCAAAGCAAGAGCAACAACCGGAGATGTAGCTCTAACACCAAATGAATGGTTCAAAGCCAAAAGATTCAAAAACCAATACTGGCTATACATCGTTGAAAATGCCGCAACAAACCCAACGCTCTATATCATAAATAATCCAGCCGAAAAACTTAATGTGATAGAGAAAGTCGAAACTGTTAGAATACTTGTACCTTATAACGAGTGGAAGAAGAAATCAAAGGTTGAAAAAGTCCAATTTCATTAAACTAACTAATATTTTCCCTGTTTAATTTACTAAAAATCAAATTTTAGAAGGTTATAATTGACAAAATCAAGATCTTGTTACCAAAAGCCTACTTCAAATAAGGTTATAAAATGCATCAATTTTCATCTTGAGACCGCACTTAAAGCCGAAGAAATAGTCATAATTTACCAAATAAAACTAAAGATAGTGTTATTTGCGTAATATTGTTACCTTTAAATTTGTAACGGATTAAGTTAATTAGTAACAAGCTTGAATTTCATCTAAAATGTGGAGAGGGAGTTTCGATCACTAAAATATAAAGGTGATCAAATGGAAGAGTTCCCCATCAAACGCTCATTCATCGAGGAAACATTTCCAGTTAAAGAAGTAAGCGAGGAAAGCGCAAGAGAAAAGAACATAAGACATGGACACATTTCAACCCTGCACATATGGTGGGCTCGCCGCCCCTTAGCAGCCTCAAGAGCTACTGCATATGCAGCACTAATTCCAGCACCTAAAAGTATTGAAGAAGCAGAGAAGGTGAAAAATTTCATAGCTCAACTTTGCAAATGGGAAAATTCACTTAATCCTACCTATATTGAAAAAGCAAGGGAAGATATAAGAAAAGCCTTAGGATATACACCTCGTGTGCTCGATCCTTTTGCTGGTGGGGGCTCGATTCCTCTTGAGGCATTAAGATTGGGATGTGAAGTCTATGCGGGTGAATATAATCCCGTTGCAGTTTTGATTCTTAAATGCGTTTTGGAGTATCCACAAAAGTATGGGAGAGCCACGAGAAAAAATAAACTTGGGCTAGAGGAAGAGTATAATCCTTTACTTGAAGATTTCAAAAAGTGGGGAGAGTGGGTCTTACAAGAGGCTAAAAAGGAAATTGGAAAGTTTTATCCACCAGATGATGACGGCTCTATACCAGTATGTTATTTATGGGCAAGAACTATTCCATGTCAAAATCCCTCTTGTGGTGCGGAAATTCCGTTAATAAGACAATTCTGGCTGGCTAGGAAGGACAAAAAGAAAGTAGCCTTATATTTATACGTTGAAGGTAAAGAAGTGAAATTCAAAATTGTTGGAACGGGATATGAGCCTATGCCAGAGGGGTTTGATCCATCAAAAGGAACTGTTAAAGGTGCTAAGGTCATCTGTCCCGTGTGTGGAATGACTATCGATGATAGAACCGTTAGAAGGTTGTTCCAACAAGGAAAAGCGGGACAAAGGATGATTGCAGTTGTATTATATCATCCCGATAAGAAGGGAAAGATCTATAGGGTTGCAAATAAGGAAGATATTAAGATCTATAAAGATGCCGAGAAATATTTAGTTAAAAAGATTGAAGAACTTAAAGAGAAGTGGGAGATTGAGCCTATACCGAATGAACCCTTACCAACCCCAGAGATGAAAGAGTTTAAAGGTAAAGGTGATTTATTCTGGAACTTTGCTCCTATTGTAATTTATGGTATGAAAAAATGGGGGGACATATTCAATTCGAGGCAGAAACTTGCTTTAATTACATTTGTTGATAAGATTAGGGAAGTTTATTATAAAATGATCGAAGAGGGATACAATAAAGAGTATGCAAAGGCTATTGTAACATACTTGGCCTTGAATTTCGATATGATGGCGGTATCCTGTAATACTTTAGGGAGATGGGAAGGAAGTAGAGAGTTAATTGCAGATGTTTTTTCAAGGCAAGCTATACCAATCACATGGGATTATCCAGAATTAAATCCGTTCAGTGGGAGTTCTGGTAGTTGGGATAGAGTAAAGACATATTTTGAAAAATTCATTGAACGAGAATCTAAGATTCATGCAATCGAGTGTTGTCCTTTTCAAGCATCTGCCACTGAACTCCCGTTTCCGGATAATTACTTTGATGCCATCTTTACAGACCCGCCTTACTATGATAATGTTCCATATTCGTATCTTTCAGACTTCTTTTATGTTTGGTTAAAGAGGACAATAGGAGATTTTTATCCTGAACTTTTCTCAACTCCACTAACTCCGAAATCAAGAGAAATTATAGCAAGTTTACCACTCCTTAGGGGAATGCCAAAAGATAAAGCAGAGAGGGTAGTCAAATCATTAAAATCTCAAAAAGACTTCGAGGAAATGCTTAAAAAATCTTTTCAAGAAATTTGTAGAGTTTTAAAACCAAATGGTATAGCAATCATAGTATATGCTCATAAAACTACCTCTGGTTGGGAGACTCTCATCAATTCTCTTCTTGATTCGGGCTTAGTAATCACAGCATCATACCCCATCCATACAGAAATGAAAGCTCGTCTTAGAGCTAAAGAATCTGCTGCATTAGCCTCCTCAATTTACATAGTATGTAGAAAGATGAAGAGACTACCAACAGGATGGTTTAATGAAGTAAAGGAGGAACTGAAAAGGTATCTCCATAAAAAGCTCGACCAACTATGGAAGGAAGGAATAAGTGGTGCAGATTTCTTCATATCTGCAATAGGTTCTGCCATTGAAGTATTTGGAAAATACGAAAAGATCATGGATTATGAAGGGAATGTTATCAGGGCAGATAAGCTTCTTGAGTATGTTAGAGAAATAGTAACAGATTATGCTGTCAAGCAAATTTTACAAGACGGTATTGCTTCAGAATTATCGCCTTTATCAAGATTTTATTTACTATATCGTTGGAGTTACCAAACTGCTAAAGTTCATTTTGATGAGGCCCGCAAACTGGCTCAGAGTGTTGGCGTCGATTTAGAAAAAGAATGGAACAAGGGTTTCATAGTTAAGCAGAAAGAGTATATATATCTCCTTGGACCGCATGAAAGGACTCTACAGGAACTTGAAAATGCAAGAGAACTTGTAGATGTATTGCATAAAGTTCTGTTACTATGGGAGAAAGGTAGAAGAGAGGAAATTGTTGAGACACTGCAAAAGACTGGTTGGCTTAAGGATAGTTTCTTTAGATATGCTCAGGCAATTTCGGAGTGTTTACCTAATGATAGTAAAGAAAAGAAGTTACTCGACGGATTTCTAACCGGAAGAGAAAGGATAATTAGTGAGGCAAAAACTAGGGAAGCAAAGTTGACAGAGTACATTAGAAGATGATTACGTACTTTAAACCTTTAATTTCCATAGACGGGCCATATAGACGTTGACTAAGCACAATTTAATTTATATATGCAATGAACACTAGAAGTGTGGGGGTTAAATATGAAGCCCTTTCATCTCATTGCAACTCCTCACAGAGACATTCTCGAAGGCAGACTGACGATGGACATATTTGCGGCAGATTTATGGGAGGTCTTTAAGGGGAGGGCAGTTGAGGACTATCAGGATCCTGATATCTTCTTCAGGAAAACGTACCTTACTGCTGGACTTAAGAATCTGTTAAAAGTTGCCTCTAAAAGGCTTAAAGGGGAAGGTGGAGACCCTGTTATTCAAATTCAAACACCTTTTGGTGGTGGAAAGACGCATGCTCTAATAACTCTGTATCATGCGTTTACAAATCCCGAAATAGCGAAAAAATATGTTGGTGAGGTTATTAAAGCCAATGTAGTTGTTTTAGTCGGTACCGCGATAAGTCCTAAAGAAGAGAACGGTAAAATTGTTGGTACTCTCTGGGGAGAGATTGAGAGGCAACTTGAGGGAGAGGTTAGAAAGCTTAGCAGTCCGATTTCTCCGGGTAGAGAAGTGCTAAGAGAATTATTAGAGAAGCATCAACCTCTTTTAATTCTCATAGATGAAATTCTCGAATATGTTGCAAAGGCTGCTGGAATTAAGAAAGGATATAAAGAGCTAAAGATTGGAGATACAAATCTTGCGGCTCAAACGATTGCCTTCATGCAAGAACTAACTGAGACAGTAAAATCTCTTGATAAGACATTACTCGTTGTAACGTTGCCATCGAGTGTAGTAGAATATGCTGACGAAGAAGCAGCCCAAAAATTGCTCATGAAGCTTCAAAAAGTCGCTGGTAGAATTGAGAAAATTTACACGCCAGTAGCAGGGGAAGAAATTTATGAGGTCATAAGAAGAAGACTTTTTTCAAATATAGACGAAATTGCCGCAAGAGAAATTGTCAATGAGTTTATTAAATATTACGAGAGAGAAGGAATAATTGTGGATAAAACGGAGTACAGAAACAAGATGCTTCGTAGCTATCCGTTTCATCCGGAGGTTATTGATGTTCTTCATCATAGATGGGGTAGCATTCCAACTTTTCAAAGAACAAGAGGAGTTCTGAGAATACTCTCTCTTGTAGTTTACAAACTAAAGGACTCAGAAGTTCCGCTAATCCGACTCTCTGATTTCGATTTGAGCTTCAGCGAACTTGCAGAGGAGTTAGTAAAGCATATCGGCAGAGAATACGAAAGTGTTTTATCAGCAGATATAACTGCTAAGGATGCGAACGCAAAAAGGGTCGATAGATCTCTTGCAGATACATATCAAGGGTTAAAGCTCGGAACTAAGCTTGCTACAGCGGTATTTCTATATTCTTTCTCTGGTGGAGAGAAGGGTGTAACATTAGGTGAACTTAAACTCGCATGTGCGGATATAAACATACCTTCAAGCGTAATTACTGATGTGCTGGATAAGCTAAAGAGCACCTTGCATTACTTGTGGATAGAAAATGGAAAGTATGTTTTCAAGAGCATACCTAACTTAAATAGGATAATAGCGTCAAAGATGTCTGAGATTGATGCTGATACTATAAATTCTGAGATAAAATCCCTACTTAAGAAATATGCAGGAAGCGCTCTTCCGGTGTATATATTTCCGAAGAATTCTAAAGATGTGCCCGATACAGAGGAACTAAAACTCGTTATTTTACAATCTCAAGACTTAGAGTTTATGAAAGACATTATCGAAAATTACGGTAATAATCCGAGGGTTAATAAAAACACAATCTTTTTCCTTTGTCCATTAGAATCTGAAAGGTTAAGTTTTGAGAATTGGCTTAGAAGAAAACTTGCATGGGAAAGTATAGCCAATGATAAGTCTCTAAACCTTACTGAAAGCCAAAAGAAAGATGTCGAAAAGAACCTTAAGGAATTTAAGAGAGATGAGAGACACCAATTAAGAAGTCTATATAGGCTTGTTTATGTTCCGGCAAAGGAATTTAGAGAAATAGATCTAAAAACTCCAGTTTACGGAGATAAACGACCTATAAGTAAAGAAGTTTTTGAAATTTTGAGAGCTGAAGGGGAAATTGTTGAAAAACTGTCACCACATCTAATTTTGGAGAAGTATCTTGGGAACAGAGATTACTTGGAGATAAAACAACTTTATAAGACCTTACTGACGACCCCTGGAGAGCCAAGAATATCGAAACAGAACTTCATAAAATCAATTAAGGATGGCGTTAAGAACGGTATTTTTGGCTTTGGCATTATGAGAGACAACACCATCGAGTGTACAAAATTTAAAGAGATTCCGGACATAAATTTTGAAGATTACGAGATAATACTCAGAAAAGAACTTTGCGAAAGAAAAGAGGAAACTAAGGTTGAGGCTAAGGGTGCTGATGTTACCATTACTGCCGAGCCAACTACTACAATTATACACGAACATGTACCTGAACAGGCAGAAACACCCTCCTCTAAAATCACCCCTCCAATACAAGAACCTACTTTAAAGAGTATTATGCTGAAAGTTAAAATACCCAAAGGAAAGTTTTCTGATTTCTATAGAGGAGTAATAATGGCATTAGAAAGATCTTTTGAAAAAACAGACATTACAATCGTAATAGAAGCCAATAAAGGGTGTCTGAAGAAGAGCGATTATGAGAATAAAATTAGGGAAACACTTCTTCAAATAAATGCAAGTATAATCGAGGAAAAGGTAAAAGAATAACTGAAAAATTTGTTTTCTTTAAGCCAAAAGATATTATTGTCCACGAATATGCTTTTTGCCTATGCACTAATAGAGATGGTTCGAAGAAAATCGTTAAAAATCAAATTCTAAACGAATTAGATAATAAACATCCCAAAATATACATTCGAGACGTAATATGTTGAGACGTTGCAAGATTATCTCGGAATATATTCTTATAACTTGTGGCAAGTAGATGGACATGGACGTATGGACTGGGGGAAGAAATGGTCTATTTTGATGAAGTATTAAAGGAAGTAGGGAACTTATATGCTACTTGTACGAATATGGACGTATGGAAAAAGCTTTTAGAAATATTACATGACCAAAAGTACTTTGAGGCGCGCCTTACCCCCGAGGTTCAGTTCTTCGAGAAACTCTCAGAAAATATTCGTAACAAAGTTAAGAAGGTGGTCTTAAACGCCTGGCGGGCTGTTTTAGGCGAAAGTACTATATTGTCATCAAGTTCTTCTGAAGATTACAAAGCAGTTAAAGAATTTGGTGTTCACATTATTCGTGTCAATAGAGCATGGAGTAACTTCTTAAAACATATCGGGATCCCGACATCACGCGACATTATTTACGGAAATTTCTGTAAAGTAAATAAGAGGATAAGAATGCCGACTCAAAATAAAGGAACGTCTTCTGAAATTATTTTTAAGGAGAGAATTCTGAAAGATTCTTGTTCATAGAAGTTCAAAAATGTAAAAAGTTTAGCAATGTCGAGGCATCTTTAAAAAGTATTTGAATTATCATCACGACGAAAATAAGATAAGGTGTATATGTACGGTATACGTAAATGGGGTAATACAAGATGAGTACTGTAACATCACAACGACCAATAATAAAGGGAGTACTCAGGACAATAAATGTAGGTATTCAGCGTTATTTTTTGGGCTATACAAGAGATGAGGATAGAAAAAAGATATTAAGAAGTTTCCTTAAACGCAAACTATACACCTGTATTCGTACATCACAATACATCAATAGCGGTGGTCCTATTGACATTCAAGATTACTGTGATCGTTATAATGAGTGTAAGATGGTAGGTGTCTACGAGACTGTTAAAAGATGGATAAACGATCTTCTACAAGGTTTGAGAAGACCTGGCTGGAGTCCGGGTCACTATCCCCCAACAGCTCCGGCCCCACCTATCGAAGCTATAGGAGCACTGGGTGAGGGAGTAGCGGGTTATATTATGGAAAATCACTTCAACTTTCGTTTACTTTATAGGCCAGTAAGATCAAGTCCAGACGCTATTCTTTTAAGGCAAGATCCGTACGAGATAGGACTAATGGAAGTAAAGACTACCGTCAAATTTCCTTGGAATATTAGTAAAATACCGCGGTTAACGAATAACTTAACAAAAATTATCCTAGACGGTGCAATGACGCTGATTGATTTTTGGGCAAAAATATATCATATAACAGGCAATATACCCTATGCAGCTTATTCTATCGGCGTAGCAATAAAAAATATCATATGCGAAAATATTAATCAAGAAGTATTGCTTGTAGAAGTTGGTGTGATGAGGTTGGAACTGCAATGAAATGGAGAATTAGAGGAGGTTGGACGGAACTAATCAGAAATGGACAATTAAGGGATGCTGTAGCTATTCTTACGAAAGATTATGTTACAGCTGTACTTGCAAATGATCGGTATCTAAGCAGTATCATATTTGAAGAGCTGTACAAGGCCTTATGTGAAAGTAAGAAAATATTGCCAGAAAAACCCGGCATTAATGTTTTTAAGATTTTAGAATTAATGAGAAACATGGTTGTAGAAGAAGTTTTTAGAAGAGGAGAGGATGTTGAGTTAATTATAGAGGATTTTAAGCTAAATTCTGAGTTCTTATTGAAAAAGTATGCCGATAAAGAATTCAGAAAAATATTAAAAGAAGATCTGCTTAGAGATGCGTTTGATCTTGATGATGAAAAGTATAAAGAGAAAAGAGAAAGGGTTTTAAGAATATTAGAGGATCTGCTGGAAAAGGACTATTGTATACCTCCTTAAAAGTGAAATTGTCAAATTTCCATAGATAAAATCTTAGAAAGATAAAAGATTCCAAATAAACGTGAAAGAATTTGCGCAAACAGTTGTTCCCGAGATGGAGGAGATAGACTCAAATTAAGGATTTTTCGATTGCTCTTTTATTATTCTCTTGTCAGTAAATTATTAGCGCATTTGAGAGTTTCTGTAACAATATCTTTTTTCAACAGCATTCTTTCAAATCTTTATAAAGTCTCCCTTTATGTAACTCAAATTTGACATAATCCTTGATTTCCTTAATGTTATATTCTACTCTATGCTCTAGGAAGTCCCTATTTATGCCTTGAAGGATTGCCCTTCTGCACCTCTGTGCAGCATTTTTGCAAGTGACGGCCGCGTAAATCTTTCGCCTTTCTCGAGAAGGAGTTCCAGAAGCACTAGAATTAGAATTTATTGAAGGCATATGGTTGGATTGTTTATTTTCTTTTGCATGCTATTAGTAATAGGAGCTACATAAATAGTAATATTTTTACATCATCAAAGCACCTCGAAGTGACTTTTTTTGAATGGGTATTAGACTCTAAAGATAATTCCTCATGATCGTCATATCGCTCAAAAATGTGCTCATAGTACGAATAAAATTGATAACGTCGATAAATAGGTTAGAGAGTTACATAATACAACCATAAAATCACGCGTAAATTCGACCGTACAGATCTTGGTAAGTTCTAACGGAGATAGACGATAGATGAGTTGGGGGTTAGTGAAAAGAAAGAAGAGGTTAAGTTAGTAAGGAGTTCAATATGATATTAAGACTCAAATTTAAATTATCATAAGATGGAATGAAGCAATATGACAAAAACTACTATAGACGTGGTAATTTATCGTGATAAGAACTATCCATCATCGTGGATAGATGAAAAAGCAGGATATCCGGATAAGATTGCTAAATTTCTGCAGGAAAGAGGCTTTGAAGTTGTAAATGCTGAAGAATTAAGAAAATTCATTGTTAAGAGCATCGAGGATGAAGATTCTCATAGAAAACTCGTCGTTTTTGCTCAGGATATAATTCCCGATACAATAGTTGAAGACGTTATCGACCCTTCGAATACAACTCTGAGAGAATTTTTGGACCAGGGTGGAAGCATCCTCTAGATAGGTGATATTCCTGCATTCTATATTGGACAAAAAGAAAAGGAAATTATTAATTCTTGGGAATATGGAGCTCCAGTATTTATGTTAGGTGTAGTTCCTGTATTTGCGAATTCTATAAAAACGGCTGTGAAAATTACTAGAGAGGGTAAAAAATTGGGCTTAAAACATAAATGGAGCGGCATTAGACCTATTCTTCCTGATGACGATGTTATATCCTTAGCCGAATCCGAGGCCATATTTGCACAGCCCTATATTAGGGATATCATTAAGAAGGACGTAGTGGAACTTCTTAAGAGGCCTACTTATGAGAGAGCGATTAAAGAATTAGAAGGACGTATTCCATTGATTAAGCCTAAATTCGTAAAGGTTAAAGAAAAAGAACCTCCCGAGATAAGCTTTCAATATCTCCATGAGACGTTTATAAATGCTTGGTTCAAAAGTTATAATGAAGATTATTCGGATTCTGGTTTCTTCAGAATCTGGGATTTTGGTCCAAGGAACTTAACTATATGGATGTTAGACGAATTGTACGAAATCATAAACAACATTTGTAGGAGATTGATAAAGCAACGAAATAAAATGAAGTAATTTCTCTGCTGTGCGATTATATGCTGATCCCTAGAATTTCTTCTCTAACAATTTTATAATGTTACTAGTTTGTCGGAAATAAGGTACTATAAAGTGAATTTATTGATGGAGACAGATCTTATTTGCATTTTTGCAAACTTATGAAGAAGATCAATGCTTCTGTGACTTTGTATAGAAACATTATTGGATCGTCATGAGGGTACGAAATGGATATGGGGAGGTCGCCCTTAGAGATGGCATCGATTATGGAGTTGTATTTTTCTTCGATGAAAGGTCCAACTATACTTTCTAGGAAACTGCCACGCAGATCATCTTCCATGCCGTGGGGATAAAGTAGTATGGTTTTTCTAAAAAGATGGTCGACGCTGAGAATTAGTGATATTTCGGAGAATATGCTAGGGGTATCTCGTTTAAATCCGATGAGTAGGGGAAGGATGTAATCGCATATCCATAGTAGTTTAATTTCGTTTTTCAGGTTTTGATCGAGTTTGTTCCATATGTGATGGAGGTGGGCGTCTTTCGCAAGATCGTATTCGTTTATACTTTGCATGCGTTCTAGTATTTTCTTTTTACAATGGTTATAGTGATGGGGTAAGTTATTTGGGTAATCTTCTGGAAAGATCGCGTACATTCCGATTTTATTAAGAAAGTTTTTTAATAGTCTTCTGAATGAAGCTTCTGGGAGTCTTTTTGGATTTGGGCCCAGTATTATTACTATTATGTTTTTTCTGGATATTTTGCGAAGCGTGTTAGGGGTGGGATTGTATAGAATATTTACTATGCGGTAATCGTATTTGGGATCCACGATAATATTATAAGTGTCATCAGATATATGCTCGATTAGGCCGTTTTTGAGGAGTTCCTTAATATGATTTCTTATTTGTTCTTTAACCGTCATATCCACACGTTTTTTACATTCCTCGGTGTCCGATCCTTTTTCTTCGAGACACTCCTCGTAAAGGAGGTCATAAGGGATTATTCTTTTGAAGAATTCGAGAATTTCATCGACAGAAATTGTTGTATTAGATTCTGTTTGCGATCTGGATTTCACAATTTTTAAGAATTTCATTATGTGCTTAACGCAATTTGAGGATAGAATTTGCATGAGAGTGCACCGGTTAATTATAGTGAATTACGTTAAGGTGTTATGTGGTGGCCGTATTTTTTACTAGGGGTCATTTCTGACATTATTTATTATAAAAAGTTTACGAGATGGGCTTATGACAAGATACAAAATTTTTATATGTGTATAAAACTCAAATATATTTGAGTCAAATGAAATTGACAAATGCTTGGTGGGGGTGATCTGGTGAAGAAGTACACGTCTGAGGATGTTTTTGAAGTAATAGAAACTGTTATGAATGATATTAGGAGGAGCATCTTGAAGCATCTTAGCAAAGTTAAAAAAATGAAATTTAGCGATATTCTAGGCGCGTTGGAGGAGGAGTTTGGATCTGATAGAGTAAAAAGCAACACGTTAGCGTATCATCTGAAAATAATGTTGGAGGTCGGACTTCTCAAAAATGAGAGAGTGAGAAGGGAAAGTTACTATTCATTAAGTGAACGGGGAGAAAAGCTCCTAAGAGCAATAGAGAGGCTTGAGAAGTCCCTGCTCTAGATTTGTTATAAACTAAACGATGATGATTTTCTTATAATTAGAAGGTGAAAGCGTTACTTATCTGGTAACCAAAAATTCTGTATGGACAGTTGCGGTAGCGGTATTTGGTGGAGTGAAAATGGAGATTGGAGAGGGGGACCGAATGCTGGCTACAATCTCCTAAGATTGCGAATTACTGTCTTCACGTTTCTTCATGTGATACTAAAGCACGATTAAAATCTTAATAGAGTTAAGTAGAATCTTGCTCTTTGTATTGCACTCTTCCGGTTTTTATTTTATTAGCTATATACGTACTAATGGCTATAGTAAGTTCCTTAGCCAGAATTGCTTCATCCATTCCACCTGATGTTCTGTAATGTTCTCCGAAATTACTAAGAAGGCCATATACTTTTGAGAGACAATCTCTTAATCCTTCGGCTCTACTTTCAATACCATCTATACTCTTTATTTCTTTTAGATGCGTCTTTAAACCTTCAATTGCCTTTCTAAAGAATTTTATAGCTCCCTCGAAATCTCTCTCGTTCAGTCTTCTCAATCCCTCAGAAATCTCAGAGGAGCAGTCTTCTAACCCGACTTCAGACAATAAAGGGACGACTTTATACGTCTTAGAAATTCTCTTGATGTTCTCAATTTCGTCTAAGATTTTCCTTTTTAGATTGTCCGGCACTTTCAGATCGAGTTTTGTTTCATTAGGGTAGATCGTATACTTTCGGTTATCTATGACGAAATTCAGAAAGATCAGTTCAACATAATATCCTAATGGAATGCCATATTCTTCTAGTGCCACGTTCTCTAAATCAATATAGTAGGAGTCTCCAATTCTTTCTACGTAGAACCTATACACCTTATCGACTTCACGAATTAAGTTTCCCTCCTCGTTGTAAAATCTTCTAATACAGACATCGATACCGATTTTGGGGCGGTGTGTAGGGAAAAGAGAGGTGCTGGGAATTGAAAGATGTCCTGAGAGAGGAAGTTCTAAGGATGGACCGACTGAGAGTTTTAATGCCGAGAAAATGTTCTCGACGGAGAAAACTCTTCTGTAATCGTTATATAACTTATCCAATTGGATGCGGTAATCATTTTGTAATTTTTTGACAGAAATAAGAGGCACAACATTCACCTCTCCTTTTAGGTATACATGATAATAGCATTTTCATGAGCCTCTTTCTCCAATTGTTTGGCTCTTTCTGGGCCGTATTTTACTTCCGCTACAGCAAGCAATATCTCTTTCTTAAGTTGGCGTTCCTTCATAGGATCAAGTTCACATAGGTTCTTGACATATGCTATCAGGCTGTTTACTGTTCTTTTAAAGGCCTTTAGAGTATATTTGAGGAGTCTTTCCGAGAATGTGAATCCTCTTCTTGTTTTTAGTTTTTCATAGGCTTCTTCGCAACCAAACTCCTTCAATAATTCTCTTATTTTTAATGTTAATTCTCGCCTCTTCTTATTGTAATCATTCATGTTGTAGGGTTCTTTACCCACCTGTTCGAATAAATATTCGATCTCTATGTCCATCCTCAACTCCTCTCGGACATCTTTTATCATTTTGATAAAAGCGTCTGCTGCATTTTTTATATCTTCAAATAGCATGATCAATCTAGAGAGGGGTACTCCTGAAGAGACCATCATCCCAATAGCCTGCCTTATAGCTTTCTCCGTAGCCCTTTCTGGACTATCGCCCTGCATTATCCAGTATCTTCTTAATCTAATCGCCGATATGAGTGCGGATTCCGCATATCTATCCAATATTTCCGAAATTGGAGGTAAGCGTCCTGGCCATCCATGAGTTCTTCTTTTACTAACACCCATAACCTATGTCCCCTATACCACTATAAATTGACTATATAAAAATGTTATGGTTTGTGTCAGTGTTCTGCTTTCAATTATCATATTTTATCGTATTTATTATACAAATTACTATTAGCACATAACCGTAAAAAGGCGATATAATTGACTATCATATCAGATTTTCATCGAATACGTGAATCATATCGGCTAACTAGTTTTAATTCACCACTCTTACCACGACAAATTCCTAAAAAATAGTTAAATGATGATATCCTCGAAGAATCAACTTTAGTGAAGTTAAGTGGTCTGCAGATGCTTGCCTTAAATATGTCGCCTTTAAAGACCTTAAAAGTCAAAGGCTAGTAGTATCACTCACTTTTGTTGATAAAATTAAAAATGCAAGTCGGTATTTTTAACTAGGTAAGGGGATGAAGGATGAGCACGCGGGTGGATTATCTGTTCATAGAGAATGCCCTTAGAGATACATGGATGGATTTTCGAAGTGCACCGGAGTATAATACATTCTCACGAAAGATTAATGAGTTGAGGAGGAAGTATCCTGATCTTAAACTATTTTTAGTTATAGGAGGGAGCTATTCTGAGCGGATGATGACTCCGCATAGCGATATAGAGTTCTGGTTATTCGTATTTTCTGAGCGAATGAAAAGTCTTGAGGGTTATAAAGATTTAAACCGTATTTTTAAGAAAATGATAGCTGATCCGTTTATTCGGAAAGTTCAGACACGATATCCGGATATGAAGTTATGTATGCATTCTGTGAAATCATTTGCTTATTATACTGAAGGTGCACTTAGAATAAAAGATTATAAGAGGCGTAAGAGAAGAATTAGTGGAGGTTTAACTGTCATAACTTTCGGTAGAGTGGTGGAGGTTCCTAAAGAACCATTATTGGGCTCGACTAGAGAGTTCTTGGAAGTGAGGCGTAAGTTTAAGGAATTCTGGGAGGCTCATGGAGAAAAGTTGTATGAAATCTACGGACTTGACAAAATATCTAATAGTTTAGAAAGAGCACTACGTAATTTAAGACAATACAAGGGAAAATCTCTTTATAGAGTTGTACAACTTGCTGTTAGAACAATATGTGAAGCCTATGGCATGCCTGAAAAGGTATCGAAGCAGCTAGATCTTAAGGAAAAATTAATTGGCTGGTGTGGACGTCCTAGGTTCGCGAGGCACCAGTTAGTCGAGTTAATCGATATGATTGATCATTTAAGGCATACTGGTAAGAGAGTTAGTGAACTAGGTGAAGATTTTCAGAGAAAATTGCAGCAAAAGCTCGAATTATTCAAGGAAAACCTTTATGAACCATTTAAAAAGTGGTACCATTTGCGATCGGCGCTAATAAATATCTTTGAAAAGCAAAACATTAAAGTACAGTACATTGGTTTTGCCAAGACACATATTTACATAATTTTTCGAGATAACATGTTTTCTCACATAAAAGGTGTAGATATTGAGCAAGAAAATGACGATTTGGTATTTCTTGCTAATATAGGTCGGCCTAAGAACAAGAAGGTCTTAAGCGAAGTACTAAGGTATAAGCATATCTATCCCGTATTTACGGAAATAAGAGACGAATACGAGGAGGTATTTCATAAAGAGTTAGTAAATTTGAGTGAATACAAGTTTTGGAGTCGTATACACCTATTGATTGCCAGATACTCTGTAACTGAAATTGCTAACGAGGACGAGAGACTTTCGAACCAATTATTCAACAAATTGAAAGAGATAGACAATATTATCGAAGAGTTGAGTAAGGTCAGCAGTAATGAGTAAACGTTTTATCTCCAAAAAATGCCATCAAGCAATCAAATTGCAGGCAAAATTTTGAGTCTCAGCGGGTATCTATCGTAAATTCCTCTTTCTCCGATGTGTTCGCAGTAGTGATAGTACACGTACCATTCTGGTATGTAACCTCTCTTATATTCGAAGCCTATTGGTTTGATTTCTTTCCAGCTGTGAACTGGCCTATCGAGGGTGCTTTCTAGGAGGTACCATTTACCGTCGATGAACACTTCGATCCATGCATGTCCGTCATCGTAATACTTTCCCAGTACTACTCTTACATGTCTTTTATTCACACCTAATGCTAGTATTAGTGATGCCAGGAGAAAGGATGTGTCTTCGCAGTCTCCCATGCGATTTTCTAGAGTTTCGCATGGGAATTGCCAGTATTCTGGGAGTCCGCGGAGCTGTTTATCGGAAACGTATCTTATTCTTGTGCTGACGAAGTTGAACGCTGCCAATATACGGCTTCTCAAATCGCGATGTGCTCTCATGATTTGCGATGCGACTTGTCTTACACAATCGTCGTATGGTCTTAGGGATGCATTCACCCTGTATTTGCGTCCCCCTCTATTGATCACTGGGCATAGTTTGAGAAGGTCATGGATAGATGCTAGAAAGCCATCTATTAATTCAATTATCAACCTGTAGCACTGCGCATCTTTTTTTGTCCGATAATTGTTCGTCTCACTGATCAAATATAAAGCTTTAGAATGTGAGAGGTCTGCAGCACGTTATTGCGGGTATTTTACTTTTAGACTAAGAAGTCTGGGTTGTACTTTTTACATTATTAATTTTTGCCCTTAATTTCCTGTCTTCGGCAATGATCCCTGTAAAGTGTGACCTGTTAGCAGGTGACGGGGAGTCTGCCTCTTAACAGGGATTCCAGTTCTGTGCGTGTCATCTTTAGGGGTTTAGTTTTCGGGGTTCGTAATAATATGTAGTAGTCAAAGGATGTAACTGAAACTATAATTGTAAAAGATTTTGCAGCAAAATGAAACTTTGCGAGTATTAGGTGTGAGGCTTAGTTAAAATGTTGGCGAAAGTAAGAAAGGCTCTTAGGAGATTGCCTGAATTGAAACACTTCTTCAGTTATCCAGGGGTCTCACTGATAGTCATGGGGGTATTAATGCTATGCCTTGGAATATTTCTTGTTAACATGTTACCCTCAACAATTGCAGGAGTGATTATTGGTTCAGCGACATCAGTATTAGCCTTAGGTATCGATCGCGTCATAGATTTTCGAAAATCGACAGCAACTCTTAGTCTCCGGGGTCTCGACCTGGAAATCTTTCGAAATAGAAGCGTAGATAGGGGTGGTGGCAAAGTCGAAACTGGCTATGATATATACAGGGCCTCGGCGCTGGTATACAATGAGGGTGCCGTTATAATTAAGGATGCCAAAGCGGTGGTAAAATTAAAAGATTTAGACATAAACGCATTGAAGAAAATGCTTGTTTCGAAAAGTAATGGTGGTTGTAGAGTGAATTGTCCCGTCCCGGTAGATTGTGGTCCTCCTGAGAGAAGTAGGACGTACTTAGTAAATGCCGATAGTCCTAGGATCGAAGGTGATTTACTTCCGTGGGCATGTCCTGAGAAGCCCGTACCCAGGCCTAGATCTGCAGATTACACACATATGACCTCCATATCACCGCATCAGGCTTCTAGGCTTCTGCTTTTCGAATTTATACCTATACCTGCGGAGGAGGGCAGATATCTTGTGAGGATATTTAGCGAATATGGCGCTCCGGGGCCAAGCGATGAATATCCTAGGCACTTCAGGGCATGTCTCATTATGGGGGAAGAAGATGTTCTTAAACTAAAGGTTACAGTAGCTGGTGAGGGACTCAGAAAACCATGTGAATTTCTTGTGGAAGTCCACGGTAGAGTATTAAGCGAGATTCATAAGTTACTTGAGAACAATAAAGTTAGTGATGCTTTAGAAAGGTTACAGCAACTTTCACGAACAACCCCCACATAAAAAAGGCGAATCTCCCTTCACAAATATATAATTTTGAATCTAATAAACAACTCATTAATCGGTTTTTTGGAATAAAATCGGCAAGTCACTCATTTATAGCAACATTATGTTAGAGCAGTTGGACAAGCGAAAAATATACAGTAATAATGATGATGCCTAAGATGTGACAGTCACAAACAACTTCCAAAGATAGTATTAACCGTTGATATAAACATAAAAAGAATGATAAAATAGCCGATTAGTGTGTTTCATTTTTATTCTACGATATTTTGATCCATTTAAAATGCTTTGCGGAGTATTTTAAAATTGGAATGCCATCCCGATAGAATTAAAAATGTTGATTATATTGCCGCTTTTAGTTGATTTTTAAATAATACGATGTCACACTATCTGGGGGGACAAAAATGGAACTTGAAAATAAAATCTGCAAGCTTGTACGGGAGAACCCTCGTTACGCGGGTATACTTAAGAGGGCCATTGAAGTGGAAGAAAAGAAAGCTAATGATCGGTATTTCTTGGGATGGGAGTGGCATGATGTGAGAGCGTGGCCAGCCGAGTTGATGAAGTTGGTTAGAGAGGGTATTGTTGATATAACTTACAAGAGCAGGAGATATACCCATTACAAATTAGCGGATCGTGAGGCTGTAAAAAGAGCTCTCAGGAGGTGCGCTTTAGAGTGATAAAGATTCTGAAGATCGCACCAACTGAGAACCTTAAGGAATTCTGGAATCCCATTTTTGAAGGAATTATGATAATAAACGCTGAAGAAGTAAGAGCAGCGCGTCCTTCTGGAATCCCGGGTTATCCTTCCCTTAGCTATCCTTTTACGATATTAAATTTAGAGGTGGAGGGTCTAGTGGGGCTTAGGGTTCTCGATCGGAAACTTTACGTTGGAATATTAAAGGGGCACATGGAACAATTTCCAGTTCAAGTAACAAATGCTCAGCAACCATTGCAAGTTACGTTTAGGATAATAGTTAGCAGGCAGAGTTATTTGGATTCTGTTACGCTATTAAAGATTGGCCAGAACATCGAAGAAAGCGATGGAGTGCGACTAATACTTGATGATCTTATTTTAAGGGCGTATTATTTTAAATCGCAAACTCCTCCGAATGAGGGATGTCTTGTAAAGAGGACAAATTTAGAGGTTCAGATAAGGTCAATCGACTGGTTGAGTCCATTGAGCCTTATAGAAGGCTATCGAGTAGTCCTGATTTCTAATGATACTTATCAGAGGCTCAAAGACCTTGCTAGGCGCATAGGTCTTTCTTCTCATCTAACCATAGATGATATCTTAGCGAAAATCTTTGAGAAATTTAAAGAGGGAGAAGGCTCGTGAGCAGATGTGTAGATCGGTGCAGATATTATAAATTTGTAATAATAGAACAGGAGGATAACGTTGCACTATGGTACCATTACTGTTCGAAATATGACAGGTGGTTTCTTAGTATCTCCAAAATGGAAGATTTTGCTAGGAGAGAATGCTCTGAACAAGTGATTAACGTAGATTATCAGAGCCTTGTAAGCGAAGTTTTTGGGCTTATTAAGAAGTGTAATCAGCAATTTCAGTTACTGTGTAAAAAATGCAACATCACAGAGGGAGTGCTCTTAAGGGAGGACTTTGAGATAGCTAGCGCTCTTACAAAGCTTCCTGCTGGTGAAGATGATTTCTGGAATCAAACTGCGAGTTTAGCTAAATTATTTGATATATCTGCCAATAGTATGAGGGAATTTGTGCGTCAAGAAGCCGCTAAAAGGCATATAAATCTCGAGAATCTTACTAAAAGAATATTTAGCGGCGACTCCTTTGAAAATCTAGGCACAATAAAACTCCTTAAAATTTTAGCTACAATAACTAATGATTCTCGGTATGAACATGTTTTCAAAATATGGAGTGCCATACGACGCCTAAGACATCTTAGAGCCCATATCCTTGAGGGAAAATCCCTAAAGGAAGTAGCGGAGGCCTTAGAAACGTTTGGCGAGAACTATCCACCGAGAAATTATCTTAATTTATGGACTAAAGTAATTCAGGAACTTAAGGCATCACTTGAAATGATGTCCGAACTTCTTAAGGAATTACAAAAATAATAGGTCTTCCAAAAATTGCGATGCTACCAGCTATCAGATAAGTACAACTTTACCTAAAAGAGCAGGTAAGAAGTCAAAGAAGTCTTGGGAATTTTAAAGTAAATCGATCTTTACCTTAGTATATTTCAGAGGTGATGATAGAGAGGTCGTGTTGTATGAAACCATTGTCTCCGCTTTTTTAGAAGCAATATAGTTCCATACGCAGAGGTCATCGTATTTTGTTGATAGTTCGACTTCCAGTCGTAGGTGTAGCTTCGCCGAGGTGCACTCTCATCACGGTTTCGGCCTTCTAGAGGAGTTTATAGCCTACCGTTTTTACCATCTCGCAGAACTTTTGAGGATGATCTCTCCCATATGTCGATAGCTCAGTGGGATACCAGCTAATTATTTTTTGTGGTATTTTAAGCAAATACTATTTGTCGTCATATAGCTATTATCCAGCAGGCTGATAATTTCGTGCAATCCACGGTGCGATTACTTTCTTTCACGCGGATATAGAGTATGCAATTCTTGTAGTTAATGTTAAGTATTTTTGTCTAAGAAGGATTTTACGACTATAATTACTCCGTAGAAAAAATAGTAAATGGTGATGATAGTTCCTATTATGAAATACGACAGTATGATTGCTATTAAAGTACTCATTACGAAGTACTCGACGAGAACTTCTATAGAAATTCTTATTGGTGTCTGTAAAAGCCGTGTAAATATTATCTGCAGTAGCGGAGTAATGATTGTTGGTAATATTACGGATATGAGAACATTTAGCCGTTTATTCTTTAATGATGAATCGGAATTTAAGGATTTGGAGATGAATTCTGTACGTTTTACTTCAATAATTTTGGGAGTTGTTTTTCTTGTAAAACCGACCCGAGGTCAATGATTATATGTATAAGTTTGTCGAAGTCACTTCTATGCAAGGCATCTTTTCTCAAAATCTCTTTCATCTTGTACAATTTTTTGATGATTTCGTCCTTATAGTTTATATTTATGTGCATTCCTGCTATGATTTTCGAGAAGACATCTTTTATGCTGTCGACGTCTATTCCTGTGCTTTCCATTAATAATAGGTATGG
>Ga0180301_10000813_pt1 | contig 24420 bp, 31 predicted proteins | sample GuaBasSediGuay16_FD_121797 | JGI IMG/M metagenome (GOLD analysis project Ga0180301, IMG submission 121797) | Subseafloor sediment microbial communities from Guaymas Basin, Gulf of California, Mexico - Guay16, Core 4569-2, 12-15 cm | ecosystem: Environmental > Aquatic > Marine > Hydrothermal...
GAATGTGAGCTATAGGGATTAACATGGATTTTTACTTCGTTTGGACTCCAGACGATCCTGAACCTGAAGAGAGATATCTATGGGAAGTTTTTCCTTGTTGCGATGGCATTTTACTTTCAAAAGGATACGTAACGAAACAACTTGAAGAAAGCATAGTTAAGCATGGTGGCATTCACAACTTCTTGAGATGGAAAGGTCCAATTATCGGAGATTCAGGAGCTTGGTTATATAAGAATGAAGAAGAACCTCCTTATTCAGTTAGAGAATTACTTGAATATTACGTAAGGTTGAAAATTCCCATAGGAGCTCACTTGGATCATGCAATTTTTAAGACAATTAACGTTAACGGAGTAAAAAGAGAGTTAACTCTTGAAGAAAAAAAGAGAAGGTGGCAAATTACCATCGATAACGCAAGAGAAACCATGGAATTGCTTCAAAAGGAGAAGTTTAACCATCTTCAAATAATAGGCGTAGTTCAAGGATGGGATTTGGAGAGTTACAGAAAAGCTGCGAGAGAACTTCTGAAAATGGGTTACGAGTACTTGGGAGTAGGAGGCATTGCTAGAAGACCTACTCCTCAACTTTTGAAGATAGTTGAAGTTATTAACAAGGAAATAGATAAACTTCCGTCTAAACGAAGAAATAAGATAAAACTCCACTTGTTTGGATTTGCAAGACTTCGCCTCATTCCTCATCTTATGAAGAAAAGAGTTGTTTCGTTTGATACCGCTGCGCCCCTAAGACAAGCTTGGGAAAGTGGTGAGCATAATTATCATTTCGCTAACCCTTGGAGATCTTATACTGCGATAAGAATTAGACTAACTAGGACTAAGAAATGTAGAAAAGGACTGGAGAAAATGGAAAAGGAAACTTTAGATACTATGTATAAATACGCGAGAAGAAAAGTTTCTCTGGAATACGCGTTAAAGAAAATTTTAGAGTATGAAAGAAAGATCTTGGAAGCTGATGGAGTTGAACCGAAGAGAATTGATAAAATAATCGAACTTTTGAAGAAAAGATATGAAAGAACCTTGAGAGATAGACCTTGGGAAAAATGTTCTTGTCCAATTTGCAGGGAAAAAGGTGTTGACGTAATAATCTTTAGAGAAGGTTGGAGGAATGGGTCGAGGGCTTATCATAATGTTAGACAATTTTATTTAGAGTTAAATAGAATTAGAGAAAGGGATGAAAATGAGTGTTAACATAATCCCTGGAAATGTTTTAGAAGAAGATGAATTTTTTCCTCCCGAACAAGAAGTTGAGTATCCTATTGAGGTGCCTGATCATCTCAAGGAATATCCAGAGTATCCTGCTGAAAAATCAAAAAATGGAACCTTAAAAATTAATGAAAAGTTTGAGAGAACTTTTGACGAGATTAAGGAAAAAATAATAATAGACCCGCTAGCTTTCTACGTGCCTTATCATTCTTCCGTTGGACTATGGGGAATTTATTTCCGAATTACAAAAATCACGCAAGATTTCAAAAATTTTTTAGATCATATGAAAACAGCAATCAAAGCACCTGACCACTGGCGCAGGTGGTTAATTTTTGCACCATACATAAGAGTAGTATATTTCCACGAAATGTGTCACCACACTTTGGAGGACATAAGTCTCATACGTGGCCTATATTCAAATAAACACCAATACCCCTTTCTTGCTAAAAACGAAGAAGAAGGTTTATGCGAATATATCGCGTTTACACAGCAAAATCGAGCTTTCAACCCTTTCTCCGTTCCTTCAAATACTTTAAAAAAAGCCTTTCCATCTTTTATTATTCCTTCGCCCATTAGAAGATTAATGCCTTCTTTGTCGGTACGTTTTCGTCATTTAGAGATAATAAACAAAAGTATCGTATACGAATTGTTTCATTACTGGAATAGACAAAACGATCCCATATACAAACCAAAAATTCATCCAAATGTAGGGGCTAAAGTTGGACCATTGTGGCAAAGTTTCTGGCGATGTCATGTAAACAGGTGGAACGTTATTAAAATTTTCAGCATAAAACTGTCTGAAGTATACGACAGAATTTTCATAACACATCACTGATGGATCAAGTATTACTGTGTACTTTTATAAAAAGAGAGTACTATCCGTTTAACAAATGGTCTAATTTCTTCTCTAATTCGTTAGTCTTTCTTTTCAAGTCTCTACATAACATAACAACTTCCTTTATTCTCGTATCTTCTAAAATTTTGTTTAAAACTTCTTCCCCTTTCTTTGTTAAAACATATGTAACTCTTACTTTTCCATCGTTTAGGCCCGCATTTCTTTTTATTAGACCATAGGCTTCAGCCTCTCTTAGTCTCGCTACTATAGCACTCATACTCAATCTAACGGCATTCATTATGTCGGTAAAAGTTCTCTCACCTTCTTCTTTAAGATCAAATAATATTTCTAACATCCCCTTCTTCCTTAGAATACTATCCATGCTCATTTTCTTGCTCCTCAGCTTAACTTCTTAAGCTAGAAATTATAATTTTTTCTAAGGTGATTAAAATGAATATTTCAGAGTTTCAGAAGATCATGAAAGAACGTTTTGGAGAGGAAGATAGAAGGAGAGGACCTTATTTTCTAACTGTTGTTTTAACATCCGAAGTTGGGGAGTTAGCTGATGCTATTAAGAAGAATAACCGTGATGGAATAAGAGAGGAGTTAGCTGATGTTATGTTTTGTGTTGTCTCATTAGCGAATGTATTCGATATAGATTTGGAAAAGGAAGTTGTTGAGAAGTACGTGAATCAAAGTAAGGAGAAAATTCGTGAAAAATGGCCAGAACCTGTGGAAAAATGGAAGAATAATATTGTATTGAAAAAGTTTTTTCTCAACCGAATCTAGAAATGAGGTTTAAACTATTTCATAAGGAAGTTTTTGAATGTTTGTTTTGAATTCTTCTGCCTCAAAAGTGAAAGGATTAATTTCTTTTTCTGTCGCTATTATCCAGAAACCGAACTTTAGCCATTTCATTATAGTTCTGTCTCTGAAAGTAGGTTCAGGGTTTCCGTCAGGATGAGTATGGAACTCTCCAACTATTTCTTTTCCATCCTCATGGATTTCCTTTGAAACTCTATGAAAATCTGTAAAAACAGGTTGAAAATGAATTTTCTTTCCGGTTCTTGTTTTGACTTTTCTAACTTCTTCTATGAAATATTTATCATCAGTATTTTTTCCGACCAGGAATCCGCAAACTATTCTTGGAGAGTAATCTTTACATAACTTTAGGAGTTTTTGAAACGCCTCTTTTTTAAGTATGACCTTTTTCAATTCTTTCACCTATTATCCGATAAATTCAAGCAAACTCTTATCCGAAGGAGTAGCTTTACTAACTATGCTACACAGGTCTCCATAACCTCTACTCTTTATTGTTGTAAATCTTTCATCCCATAAATTTTCTAATACTTCTCTATATCGTTTTCCAGCTATAACGACTATTTTATCGTACTTCTCGAGCAATGGTTTCAATTTCTTCTCAACAATAGGTTGAATTTGCTTTACATCTTCTTTTGTTCGCAAGACTTTCTCGTATCCTTCTATAACATCATCTGGATGAAGTAGACCATACTTAGCCGATATGATAACATAGTCGAAACCCATTGTTTCGCAGTATTTTCTAACTACTTTAAATAGTCTACCTTGATACATGTTTTTAGCTGGGGCTTTAACAGAAGAATCATAACCTAATTTCTCTTTGGTACATCCTGTAATTACCAGTACTTTTTCTCCTTTTTTCAGATCTTTTAAATCTATTTCCTCTTCGTTTATGAATTTCTTCATAAAATTAGTCCATAACTTCGGGTTCTTAAGAACTTTATAAAATACGTAAGTGTTATGGAAACCGCGGCGTCTGTTCCTGTTATTTCCCCTAAAAATTACTACTTCAATTCCTATACTTCTGCATATCGGGCAATTGCATTTCTTCCAAGGTTTTTCTTCTAATGTTCTTCTATAGAATTTTATTACTTCAGGATCTGCGCCTATGGCCTTATTGAATTTAGCAAGGGAGTCAAGTACGCTCTGTAGATCAATTTCTCCCCTATCAAACATTCTCAATTTCCTTAAACATTCCTGTTCTAATTCTTTTAGAGTATTAATATCTATTCTTTTGTTGAAATCGTTTTGTTTCTTCTTTGCTCTCCTCCCTACAAACGGGATTCTTATAGCTGCATATCCTTTGCCATCTAAGGTTATATAGTTTAATTCCGTACGTGCCGAAGAAAGCCATGCCTTTCGAAGAAATGATGCAGAATCAAAACCTACTTTAACCCCTAAATCTTCGAGTTCTTGGAACTTGGGAAAGAGGGAAAATCTAGCCAAACCAAAGAAGTGTAGATATTCCGGTACTATTTTGGTTTCCTTAATTGTTTTAATCAATTCATCAATCAGTCTGATTATAAAAGATGTTGGTGATCTGACTAATCCACCAAAGGCAAGATATCTAATCCCATGCTTCAGGTAATCTTTGTACATTTTCAAGTAATCGTTTATGTTCCATCCTTGAATAGCTACAACAAGTTGGAAATCATTTTTGAATTCTTTTAACCATTCATAGTAAGATTTTATACCATTTTCGTAAGTCAATTTCATTCTAAAATCTTTATCTTCTTCAAATTGAGGGACAACTAGGTGATCTACTGTTACTCCGTAATTAAAGCCAAGATCCCTATAATATTTCAGAGTTTCAATTGGGTCATATGGAGGAATTTTTTCCTTAACGTATCCAAAGGCGCCGCAGTCACCCATTATTTCAAAACTTTGAGGAAGACGTAAAACTTTATGAATTCCTTGTTTGAGTGCCCATTCATATTTTTTCTTGTTTTGCATAATTACGACTCTAGAAACCAGAACTCCATCTAATGGGACATTATCAAAACCAAAAATGTCCCATGTGTAAACATCGTTTTTTACAGGGTCTTTTTGATGTTCCGGAGAGTGAGTATCAGTAATAAAATTGTAATTTGGGTCCACACGGTCATCCCATTCGGGAATAAAGTACTTCATATTATACTGTTCTAACTCTTACTACTTAAAAAACACTCCTCATCCATTGAGAAGATATTTCTTTTTAATATATTTAAGTAGAGGGAACAATGAGGTTCTCTGTAAGCGACTTTCTACAAATTCGAGATACTCTCCTTTTTGAATAAATTTTCTTATTAATTCGATCTCAGAACAAAGAGTATAAGCGTTATGTATAGCACGATTTGTTTTTGATGATATTAAAAGTTTCTTGTAGTTTTTCTTTTTGCAAATAGGGCAATCGCAGTAATAATCGAGCCAGTTAACACATGGAGACCACTGGGGGTATCTAAATCTTTCATTACATCTAACCACAAAGCGTTGTCCTAATCCGGGTATTTGAATCTTACAGTGTCCAGCGCACCTAACCCATCCTTGTGAATCTACTGAATCTGCTCCTAATAAGAAAGCAAGATGCATAGTTAAAATAGAACCCATTCCAAACACGTGAAGGAAAACATTAGGTAACCTTCTTCTTACATAAACTAGAAGGTCCAATATTATTTTTGCCTTTTTAATATTAAATGGAAACAATAGTGGAACTAAACTCCCAATGCCGTAACATTCAAAATCCTTTTTTATTTCGATCACTTTTTTAATCATTGCATCGATTTCATCATAAGAATAACCGTGAATAACCGGCATAATTACAATTCTATTACTAATTTCTCTTACAATTTCTTTGAGGTTGTCTAGCGTTCTTTTTTTTTCTCTGCAAGTTTTCAATTAAACTTTTTTCGGGAGAAATAGGGTAATCTGCACTTACGATTATATCAGGCTTTATTATCGGATATAGATTTAGAATGTGTTTTACATCATATGTCTCTTGACGTCTTGCGAACTTCACACCCCCACAATCAAGCATAAGAGACCCTTTGAATCCTATGACCTTCCTTAAGTCGTGCACTTGCTTGAGACGAATCAGAAGATTTTTAGTGTTAATTATGTTATGAACATTGACTAATAACCCATCTATTTTTACATATTTCCATAAATTCGGGGGGTTAAAGAATTCATAACTTATCCACAAAATAGGTGTCTTAACAATCTTTCTTTTTAAAATTAATCTTCCAATTCGTGATAGTCCATTTTCAAAAGTTACTTTAAACATATTAGTCACATTTTCGTACTTAGTACGATTTATCGTGTTATATCTATATAAACTTTTTCTCCCAAACCAAGTCTTGAAATGAGATTGACTGAAAAAGTACGGAAGCTTTTTGGTAAAGGAGCAATACAAATTTTATTCTACTTAGAAAAGACTGGTGAGGCTAGATATCAAGAAATTTTAAATCAACATTTCACTGGTAGTAGGGAGACCTTCTCGAGAAGACTCTTGGAGTTAGAGTCTCTTGGTTTGATTATTCGGGAGATTGAGGATTCTCGTCCTCCCAAGGTTATTTACAAGCTTTCTAGAGAAGGAAAAGAAGTAGTTAGTCATCTCAGAAGCATAATTGATCTGCTCAAAACTAAGATTGAAAATGATGAGTGAAATGACATTAAAAGAATTTGAATTTTGTAAAATTGATGTGTGGAAATTTATAGAGAAAGAAGTTAGTGTTCTTGTAGGTAAAAGATCAAAAAATGTAGTATGCCTCCCTCTAAAGGATATCTATCATAATTCTCGGTTGGAAGGCGACTATATTTTGCTGAAGAATAGACTAAAAGACGTTGCGTGGTGGTGCCCTAAAGATATCGACCGAGAAGAAGTTTTATTCCCTAGATATCTTAAAGTTACGCCGATGTTTATTGAATTCGCTGCATGGGCAGAAGGTGAATTTGGTGAATCGCCTCAACGAAATCCTCAGTTTAGCAGCAGTTCATATCAAGAACACAATTGGATCATGGAACAATTCGAAAAAATCTTCAAATACCCACGTAAACGATTTAAAATAACGATTCAGTATGCGCAAAAGGTTCTTGACAAATTAAGTACACGTGATATTGAGAAAGAAATCCAAAAACATCTAAATAATCTTCAAGGCATATCAATCGATCAAATTAAAATTACTTCGAGCGGGATCAGAGGAAAACAGAGCGAGAAAGCTCCAACCATTAATATATATTATAACCCAGATATGTTTGAACTTATTTTAGCTTTAGCTCATTCAATAGTTCATATTTTTCCAAAAATTATCCGTGGAAAGATGCAATTGCCCCCATGGCTAATCGGATCAATGCAGACCCTGAAAACTCCTATCGCATATATAGATGTTTGCAGGTTAGCACAAAAAGACTATTCTTACAACTTAACTGTAGATGGAAAGGTATCTATATGGAAAACTAGACGCCATTCAGTTATAATTAACAAACGAGAGATTCCAATAAATTTTGACATTCTTCTATGGGTTGCAATGATGATCGCAGAAGGGACGAAGGGAAAAACTGAATTTATGAATGCAGATCCTGATGTCATAAACATTGTTTTAAATGGATTAAAACAAATTTATGATACTAGCACCATAGATATTCATTTTGATGTTTTGATAGGTGAAAAATATCATGAAATGATTCATCATTTCTTAAACGAACCTTTAGAAAGACATTTACAAACTCAGACTGTACCTAGGTGTACAAATCCCCGGGTTATTTCATTAATTTTAGATATTCTATTTGATAGTATACCGTTAAACGACGAACTTTTAGAACTTAAAAGAGCTTTATGGGGGATTCCCCGAGGGATTGATCACAGGTATTTTAGTATTCCTGAATTAAGACGTTACCGATTTTACAGATTGAGGGTAGATAGAATGGGTAAAAAGAGCAATTTAAGGGTGGAAATTAATTTTAAGGGAACTGCAGCTGATTTTACGTGGAAGTTCATACTGGGAGTTTTCTTTGATCTTGACGAGTTTGTTAGTAAGTACGGAAGGATTACCTGAACTCTAAATTCTCATTCACGGTTTTAATTTTTCGCAATTTTAAGCAAAACAAAGTTGGAGATTTTTCATAAGCTTTTTAGTATTCTCTTATACCATACAAACCAAGGGTTATCAAGAAATCCAACCATGTTCTTACTAACTATCTGCCCAATTATTAATGGAATTACTGGCATTACCCCATAAAATGCAAGTGTTACAAAAATTACAGAATCTAAAGTAAGATCTATTACATCAGAAAAAGAAGATCTGAGCCAAACATATGGATTTAACGATGTATCAAGTTTGAATTCTTTCTCGTTTTTCAAAAATCTTTGCTTTAATTTAGCAAATACATAAGCATCTAAGTTTGAGCATATCAAGAAAGATATCCAACTTGCAGCTGTTATTCTCACGCTTAGTCCAAATAGATTTTGCCAAGCTTCTTCAAATTTGAAGAAAGGTGCAGGGCTAAGCGAGTTTACCATTTCGATAAAAGTAACTAGCAAAATTTGAGTTATGAAAGCGATTATTATGGCCAGATGAGCTTTCTTTCTTCCATAAACTTCATTTATCATGTCTATTGCCTGTGCAACGAAGGGATAAATGAAAACAGCTGCAGGAGCATAAAACTGGTAAAATCCTAGGTCGAAATTTATAGCTCTACTGGCTAAAATTTGAGAAGCTCCAAGATATATAGTATAGAAAGATGTTAAAGCTGCAAAACCATATTCTCTAAACCTCTTTACAATGAATGCGCTCGCATAAGTTACTATTGTTAAACTTACAACCCAATAGACCCAAACTATTGGAAAGGGCATATCTAACCCTTCAACAATTTCAAATCTTTCAAAATTTTCTCAAAAGACCTCCAAATGACAGGATTACAGTAAATTTCAGAGGTATTGTTGTCATAAGATACTTCAAGTACAGTGTTCTGTTTAGAAACGATATAATCAACATGCTTCTCAACTAATTTTAATTCTTCTGAATCTGGAAGGAGAAAAGCTATCACTTTATTCATTTTATCTCTATTTCTCTCAAAAAATCGATTGATTACTGATTTTAATCTTGAAAGAACTTTATAAACTACTTCCTCATCCCATTTATAACCAAATTTCTCAATCCAAGGAAAGAATGGACAATCATAGATTAGGTTGAAACCTCTCCACTGGAAACTCCAGTATTCTTCTGGTTCTAAAGCCAAGGGAACTGAAACTGTTATAAACTTTGAATTAACAATCTTTTTCCTCAAATCATTGATTCTACGATAAAATTCATCATGAGGAGGATCGTATGGTTTATAGAAAGAACAAGGGATTAAGATCAGATTCGTCTTTCTCTCAAGAGTATATTCCTCTGAAATAAAGTTTAACCAATCCTTTATCGGTGTTTTATCGAGTTTCTCCAACACTAGCTTTGGATCAGGTAGAAAAAGGTCTGGATTAAGTCTTGGATTTAATTTCAATGAATATTCAAGCGTTATTTTCATATTCATCAACTTTGCTTTACTCTTCCGATCAAAAGGTCTTCATACACCCTTCTCATATGGAAAACAGCTACTGCAGTATTTTCATCTAATCCACATCTGCAAACCCCACATCTTGGACATTTAAGCCATCCACATTTAGCGCACAATTCAGCTTCTTTTGTGTTGAATTTCTCGCCGCATTTGAAACAGTAAACCCATGGATTTGAGAAAAATTCCAGGAAATTTTCTATAGCCCCTGAAAGAGGAATATGTTTTTCTTCAGATACTTTCTTAGCCTCTTCTAGAACTTTTTGTTCTACAGTAACTGTGAGTTTTACTTTAGGATCGTGTCTATCCTTCTTCATACGTATTAATATGAATTTGTAAGGTATTTAAAATTAACGGTTCAAGTACCATAGTTTGTTATTCTTCTATCTATTTCCTTCTTTAACCATTTGACTAAATCTTTTTCCTCTACGTAGATTTTGGTCCACTCATCGTACATATTCTCTCTTCTTCTTTTGAAAATTCTCTCTTTGTAAGGAATCCTTAATTCTTCAAGCGTATTTCTAGCTATTTCAGTTGGGATATCATAACGCCAAAATTCGTATATCAACCTCATCTAACCACTCTTATCTTAACCTTGTAAGTTTTCTCAACGTAATCAAAACATTCATTCAAAGAATCAAAGTATTTCCATGAAACGCTTGTATCTTTGCGTCCACCCTCTTTTATCCTGGTTTCAGAAGTTTCAACATAGTATTTTCTCGCAACATAATTATAAGAAATTTCAAAGACCTTCTCTATGTTTTCATTGATTTTCAAAACTTCACTAACATACCTTGGATGTTCAGCTTTCTCCCAAGCTCTATTTTCAAAAACTAACGTTTTTCTTCTCATTTTCTCCCTTATCTTTATATTCGATAAATATATCAAAAATTCCGGCGCTTCCTGTCGGATAAAGATCTAAAGAAACTTTATCGTTCTCGTATATCTCTTCTCTAAAGCTTATAGGAATAACCTCTAAATCACCATAAATTTCCCTGTAAGCTTCTATAACTCCATGAGCAAAGGAGTTGAAGTCGATACTTTCAGAATACTCGAATTTTTTGTCTAGATTCTGGCCTTTCAGCGTAATTTCTGATGTTTGAGAATTTAGATCAACTTTAAGCCTGATTAATGCTGGTTTCTCCTTGATATACTTTAGAACTACTTCCCTTATTATTTCATTTTTCATGCTGAAATGAATAGAGGGCAGTAAAATCAAACTTGTTGAGGAGAAGTATTCCGTTTGTCCCTATTTTCTACTTTTATAAAATTTTCTGTGATATCCTCTTGCGATAAAACTGCGATATGCCGATTTTATTAACTCATCCTCACTTTCAAACTCGTAACCACGTCTAGACCAGATCTCATCCAAAACTATATGCCCAAGAGCAATTCTAAGGTAGTCAGTTAGAGTTTCCTGATACGCCAGATGCTCCCATCTGCTTAGCCAATTCCTTATTCCCTCTTCTGAATGATAATAATCCCATTCCCTATGCTTCCAATGACCTATTCTATGTGCATTTCTATCCATCCTATCATGAACCATATAACCATACGTATATCCATGGATTATTCCCTTATTCTTCAAATATTCATCAAATTTTAAATGCAGCCTTCTATCTGGCATTTCGCCATCCGCTAAGCATAAGGGGGATTAGAAGTAAAAATTTTTGTGCCGCACCGATTGTTCATAAATCGGATCTCAAATTTAATTTCTTAAACCATCAAGATGATTCTTCCTTATGTTTAGTTTTTAACGTGAAAAAATGCTTTGTCTCTCCGAACTTTAAAAGTAATAAATTATTTAATCTTGCTAATTTATTTAGGGATTGGCATGCCTTTAATTTGCATTCTTGGTGACGCGCATCTTCTTTATCAAGCTGATTGGATAGAAGATGAAGACATCTTGCGCGATGAGGCTGAAGAAGTCTTGAACGATTTTGAGAGAGCAATGAGACAAGTAATCTTAGAACATCCCGACGTTGTAGTTTTTGTTGGTGACATGTTCGATGTAAGAACTCAAAGCAGACAAAGAGTTGCACATCGTGAAGCCGAAAAGTATATGCCTTTGATTAGAAACATCTTGAAAGAACTTGCGCTAAAAACTGGCTGCAAAATTTTCGCCTTACGTGGCAATCATGACTCGCGCCCTGTTTTGAAAAGTCTTGAAAATATGATGGCCGGAATACTGACTTACGTGAATAATCAAACGATTTCAGTAGATGGTTTAAGTCTTTCTTTTATTGACACACATTATGTGATGGGAAATTACGAGATTCCTGTTGAGGAAATCCCAAAAGGTGATGTTTTATTCATGCACGAAAGTATTTCTATGGGAAATATTCTTGGACTTTCTAAGGAAAATCTTGAAAGCATATGCAGAATGTTCAAATTTGTTTTTAACGGCCATATGCATTTCTATAAAGAAAAAATGCTTGGTATTCAGAACTTATACATAGTCCCAGCGTTTATTCCGTCTCGAAGAATTAAAAATAACTGGGTTTTAAAATACCGATTTAAAGACGGAGAAGTAGAGCTTGAAACACAAGAAAGTCCTTTTGGTTATATCCTGTTCGATGGAAGTAGCGTTGAATTTAAGAGATATGATTCTCTTCAAAAAATAGTTTTAGTCGAACTTCTTGGTGAAAATATAGACGATTTCGTGTTGGGGATAAAAAGAATATATGATTTGTTAATGGAGAGGGAGGATAAAGATAGGTTACGTATATGGATCAAAACTAATGCCGATAAGATAACAGTCGATAGAGTAATATGGCAAGAAGTTTTGCGTTATTCGGAGATTAAAACCATAGACATAGAAAGTGTAAGACCAGAAGTATTAGAGTTTCATATCCCAAGCATTGAAGAGGAATTTAAAGATGTCGCATTTACAAGAGACGAATTAATCGATAAACTTTTGAGAGTTTTAGGAAAGAAGGAAATAACTATCGTCAGAAAATTATTTAACGAAATCTTTACTCCTCAACTCTTACAAAGTAGAAATCCAGATGAGAGGACAGCTTTCAAAAAATTACTGGAATTGTTAGCAAAGGACAGAAAAGTATCCCATGCTTTTGTTCAAAGAGCTTGGAATCTTTCCAAAGGGGTGTAAGATATGGTTCTAAAGTTTAGACAACTTGACCTTGATGGCATAATGGAATTAAAAGGTAAGATATATTTTCCAGAGAGAAGATTAATCGTTCTTTACGGAGCTAATCAACAAGGCAAAACAAATGTTATAAATGCAGTGCGCTACGCCTTCCTTCGGGAACTTAAAGGTTTTGGAAGACGTAAAAAAGAGTATGATGAATGGAGTTTACCGACAAGAGAGGAACTTGTATTTGATGGAGAAGGAAAAATTAGTGTTCTTTTTGAATATAATAACGAGCTTTATGTTCTTCACCGAAGAATTTTAGGAAAAAGACACCGCGAAGAATCAGAATTATATCCACTTAGATCCCCGTCTCAGAAAATCGATATATCAACGTTCCTAAAGAATAAACTTAAAGTAAGCTTATTGGATGCTCTTTTCGCTCCTGAAATTATAGGCGGGTTTCGACAACTCTACAGTGGAAATATTAACAAATCTCTTGGGGAGATGTTTAAAGAAATAACCACTTTACGCACACTTGTTAAAAGCTTCATCCATAGATTCAATAGAATGAAAATGGCAGCTAAGGGAGAGTTGAAAAATATCGAAAAAGAATACACGCAGTTCTGCGACGAAATCAAAGAGATGTGTCCTCTTGTTCTGGATTGGAAAGAATATAAAGAATTAACCGCATTTGAGGCTGATAAAACAACAAAGAAAATAGACGTTTTCAATCAAAGAGTGTTGAAAGTTATCGGCAAACTTGAAGAAGAGACCTTAATAAGAGATGTTGAAAATATTGTCAATAAAGCAAGGGAATATGAAAAAATTCGCCGATTGATATCTGAAATAGATAAAGTTTTGTCTAAAATAGACGGATTAAAAAACGCTAAATTTGATCTAAAGCGTTTGAGAAAGTGGGTTCGATTAGTTTCTCAAATTAAAGATATAGAGAGCGCAGTTAAGCCTCCTCCAAAATTTAAAGACAAAGAACTTGGTAGAGATGTTGCAGAAGCTGTGAATACTCTAATAGAAGCAAAAAAGAATCATGAAGAAGCTATAAAATTAGCGAGAAAAGAAAGAGTGAAACTTGAAAATATCGAAGAAATAATTAAAGATCTATCCAAAGTTGAATCACTACTCCGAAAGGACATTAAAATCGAAAAAGAGGCCCCAGCTTCAATAACAAAAATAGAGGGAAGAGTTTTCACCGTTGTTGACGCAAAACTTCTGGTAAAGGATTCATCGCTAGCTGAAATAAGCAAGCATCCTATACCAAAAGGTAAACCTGATGAGAAGAGAAGATACCTCAAATCCCTCCATTCCAAGATTACTAAATTGAAAAATATAAAGAAACGTAAAAGAAAAGCTGAAAAATTATTCAACAATTTCATAACTAAAGACCTACCAAAACTTCATCAACTCGAAACGGAGTTAGAGAAGAATATCGAGAAAGTTGAAAAAAGGATTAAGAAGTGGAGTGAAAAATTAGCGTCTCTTTCTAGCTCTTTCACAGGTAAAAAAATTGAACCTAGGGAAATTAGAAATCATAAAGATGTGGAGGAATTTATAAACAGGATAAACGTAAAAATTTCAGCGGCCAAAAATCATTATCTAAAGAAAATTAATTTGACTTTGGAATCGTTAGGAATTCGACAGGTCAAAGAACTGAGTACCAGAAAACTTCAAAAAGTTTTGAAGCAAATAAAAAAACAGATTGAAAATCTGCCAAAGTTGAAAAAATTGGAAGAAAAATTACAACAACAAAAACAAGCATGGCAGGAAAAGAGCGAAATATATCTAGATTATGCGGAAATACCTAAACTAACGGAGGAAATAGTTCCCATTTTGGAGAAAATCCTACACAAATGTTTCGATGAGCAAAAATTAAGAGAAAAAATAGCTTCTACCTATGCGGAGATTATCAGAATAATGCATCAAAGACGATTAATACAAGCAATGTCAGAAGTCACTTTCCAAGATCTTAGAGGGGTCGTAAAGTATAAAGGTAAAACGATTAGTCACCCCGCTGGATCTGAGAAGGCATTCTTTAGCTTAGCAATTTTAACAACTCTAGCTCATTTCTTTCAGATTCCTGTTCTAATAGACGAAGTCGCAAATAACCTTGATTCAAAAAATTTGAAGGCATTTTTTGAACTTGTAAGGGAGTTTAAAGACAAATACGGTATTCAATACGTTCTTTCTGTAAAAGAAACTAAAGATTTTGATCTTGAAACATGGGTGAAAGATTTACGTGATGACATAGTTGTTTATGAAATTCAAGATAAACATATTCGACAGCTAGAATTATAAGAAAAAAGCATTATTCAACAATAATATTTTTCATGATGTTCCTATGTTTTACGAAAAACGGTTCCGGATACCAATGAGGAGAAAAGATGAAGCTATAAGCTCCTGGTAGTCTTGTTATCAATTTGCTTGAAGGATGTAAAGTTATTTCTCTAAATCTTTGAATTTCAGTTTCGCTCATTGCACTCATAATAAAATAGGTCCCAACATTTCTAACTTCAGGAGGGATACTCGTAGAATATTGGGTTATTAAAATAAAGCCTACTCCTCTTTTCCCCAGTTCATTTATGCAATAAACAAGATTTTTCGCTTTTAATAATCTGGTTTCATCAAGGACCACAAGCAATTTTAATTCGTTAGTCTCTGGCCATTTAGATGCCTCTTCATAAATTTCTTGAAGTTCATTCGTGATGTTAGTTCTTCCTTTAGTGAAATTAACCTCAAGCAAAGAATTTAGTTTAAGTCTATTAGCCAAAGTTCCATGGGGATCAAAAACCTTAACCCTAATTCCATTTTTCAGGGCCTCTCGGATCAAAATTAATGCAAGAAAGCTTTTGCCAATTCTCGTTTTTCCATAGATTATCGCATGCGAAGTTAAAATGTCTAAAGGAAAATAAACTCTTCTCTTCTTAACTTTCTTTTTAATTACTGATTCAACCACATAACCGATAAAAGCTGATCTTGGCTTAGGAACGCTTACTTCCTCGCTTGGTAAATGAATTTGTTCTTCTATTTCCTCCTCTTTCGGCAATTCTAAAGCTAAAGTAAACATACGTTTCAAGGCTATTGCAACATCTTTATCAGAACTAAAACCTGCGCAATCCTTTGCTAGTACAAGGCAATAATACTTCCTCATATCATCGGAATAAGGAAAAAATTCAGGATTAAAAACGATAACCGGATCTTTTACATCAGAACATTTAACAAAGTAGGTTTTAACTATCTCCATTTTAGCGCTATACTTTCTAGCTTCAATCTCTCTGATTGCATCGAAAACATTATCGTAAGCATTTGTATAGACATAGAAAAATAAGGCTGCAGCGAAAAGATTTTCCTTAATAAGGAAATAATTCTTCATTCTTTCCTCTACTTGTCTCATCAAGCTTTTCTTAGCTTCTAGAAAATATCTTGCATGATCTTCCTCTTCCTTCATCTGTTTAGGCAAATAAGTCGGAAATACTTTGAAACCTTGGGAAACTTGAAGAAAGTGCGTTATTGTCTATGGTACTCCTGGAACTGGAAAAACCAGCTTGGTTAAGCATGTATTTAAGAGTCTGGACGGTAAAGTTCTAAGATCCTACATAAATTGTGCATTATATCAAACAACCTATAGCATACTCAAAGAAATAACTCCTAGGGCTAAATTCATCTTTTGTAGAAGCAATTATGAATTGCTAAAAGAATTAATGCGAGAGATAAAGCAAAGAAGATTGGTTGTATGCTTTGACAATTTTGAAAAACTAAAAGAGAAAGATTTGATAAAGAAATTCCTTCTCTTAGGAATAACACTTGTTTTGATAACCGACGAGGAAGAAAACCTCTTACTCTTACCAGAAGATGTAAGAACAAACTTAGCAAGAATAAGGTTTGAACCTTATTCATCGGAACAAACTTTTGATATTTTGAAAAGCAGGGCAGAAAAGGCATTAGCAAGGTGGAGTTATTCTGATTCTCTCTTAAAGAAAATAGCTGAAAAATGCAAGGGAAATATTGCATTAGGAATAAATCTTTTAAAACTGGCTGCAATAAACGCAGAAAGCAAAAATAAGAAGACAATAGATGAGTCAGATATTCCACAAATCGAAGATTGTCCCTTAAAGCTTAGCTATGATGAGAAAACTCTTCTAAAAATTTTAAAAGAGCATAAAAGCTTGCCAGCTAGTAAACTTTTTGAGCTTTATGTTCAGAATTCTAAGCATCCAAAAGGAGAAAGATCTTTCAGGAATTACATGAGAAATCTTTGCTTAAAAGGATTGGTTAGAGCGATAGGAGAGAAAAGGGGGAGATTTTACGAAATTGTTGAAGGTGATTTGAATTTTAAGGGTAATGATTGAATGTAAAAATACAAGAAGCGAAAAGGTTGCAAAATATCTCGAAATATTTACGGATAACTTTAAAATTTGGATTCGTGAAGAATCCGTTTATGCGTTATTCGAAATAGATTCTCTTTCTACGCTTAGAGAATTAAGAAAAAGAATGAAAAAGATGAAGAACGCCGAAATTAAGTTTATCAAGATTTGGAGTGTGAGGTATGAGTGAGAAAAATGATATTCTTCCAAAAACTTGGAAAATAATTCGAGAAATCTATTTAGACGAAGTACGAAAAGAGAAAAAGGCTAAATAATTTAAATTTTAAAGTCTATTAATATTACGAAGGGAGTCTGACCGACTTTTTGCGTCCAGCCCGGGCGTATTAATGGAATCGGACTCCCTTCCTGCGTGAAAAATTTAAAATCATAAAGGGAGGATGAGATTATGGATCTTTATAATAGAAAAGCTAGGGTTCTTTCCATCAAAAAGAAATTTAAGGAAATTTGTCTGCATTGTTTTCAAATTGTTGAAAAATTTGAGCATGAGCTAAAAATAAGAAATTATTCGATAGGAAGAATAGAAAAATACTGGTCATTTCTAAAAACGATCCATTTAAAGCTGAATAAATGCTTTGACAAAGTTGAGAAAGAGGACATAGAAAATCTTGTTATAGCTATTGAAAACGAGAATTGGAGTGAATGGACTAAGAGTGATTTCAAAAAGATAACTAAATTCTTCTTCCGCTGGTTAATTAACGGAACTATGGAAGGAGAATACCCAAGCATAGTTAGATGGATTAAAACAAGAAAGAAAAAGAACGAAGAGAAAAAACCTGAGCAAATCCTTACGAAAGAGGAAATCGAGTTACTAGCAAGTAAGGCAGAAAACCAGAGAGATAAAGCTTTAGTCTTAATACTTTATGAGAGTGGATGCAGAATAAGCGAGTTTCTGAACATGAGAATAAAAGACGTAGTCTTCGATCAATATGGTTGTTATATTTTAGTTAGCGGAAAAACAGGATGGAGAAGAGTTAGAATAATAGAGTACTCCAAAGAATTGTTCAAATGGTTAGATATTCACCCTCTCAAAGAAAATCCAGAAGCTTATGTTTGGCCTTTGCTTTACGATCCTCATAAAGTACTTACTCCGGATAGAGTCAATGTACTTCTTAAAAAATTAGCCAGAAAAGCTGGAATAGCAAAGCGTGTCCATGCTCATGCATTCCGACATGCTAGGGCAACACATCTGGCTAAACACTTACCTGAAGCTATAATGAAAGAATTCTTTGGTTGGACTAAAGACAGTAAGATGGCTTCTGTGTATTATCATCTGTCAGGAAAGGATGTTGATGAAGCTTTGCTCAGAATTTACGGGTTAAAACCGCAAGAGGAAGTAAAACCTGTTCAACTAAGAATATGTCCAAATTGCGGAGAATCCAATACCATTCTAACCCATTTTTGCAGGAAGTGTAATACGCCTCTAGACTTGACTAGTGTGTGGAGAGAGAAGGATGAAACTGTGGCTAAAATATTAGAAGAATTGAAGAAGGATGAATGGTTCGCTAAAAAAGTGGTTCAGACAATCAAAAAATTGGGATTAGAGCATAGGTTTCTCTGACATAGGTATAGGTAATACCTATAACTTTTAAATATCAGAAAATCTATAACTTCATGTATGAGCGAAGAAGTTGTGGATCTGCTTCAAAGACCAACCTATATGGAAATCTTATTATGCATTATTAGCGGCAGAAATTATGCAACATCTATTGCAAGAGCATTGAAAAAGAAACAACCTACGGTAACTGAGCAATTGAAAAGATTAGAAAAAGCTGGTCTTGTTAAGCCTGCTAAAAGGGAAAAATCGTTAAAATACGAAATAAACTGGCCTATACTCTTTGATGAATTCTATAATATTATAGAGGAAGTTATAGAGGAAAGAAAGAATTTTGTACGCGATTTCAAAAGAATAAGAAAACTAGGATTAAGAAAAATTGTTCCTTCTTTGCTTTTCAAAGATTTTCTGAAAGATTACTCATCAACGCTCTTAGAGTTAGGGGGAAAGAAAAAGGGGTTTGGTGAAATAGTTTTTTCATTTTTTGCCGCATTAAACAATCTAGAAGAAGAATATTGGAGAAAACTTATTAAAAGATTCAAGATTGATGAAAAAGCTTTTTCTTCGATTGTTAATCTGATGGCGACCGAATTTACAATCATCGAACAAACCACTTTAGAGGTTTATATAGACACTTTGAAAGAAGGTGAAAAAGGTGGTGAATCTTTATCGAAGAGGTAGAATAGCTGAAAGAAAAGTCGTAAATTACTTAAAAACGAAGGGTTTTCGGAATATAAGAAGGAGTAAAGGTAGTCGAGGCCCAACTGATATCTATGCTAGGAAGGGTAATGTAAAATATTACATTCAAGTGAAATATGGAACGGCTTCTGCAACAAGACAGGAAATTAGGAAATTGAGAGCTCTTGCTAGAAAAAGGGGAGGGGCAGCTGTTGTTATCAAAAGAAGTAAGGAGGGGAAAATTAGGTGGAAATTTTTAGGGAAATGGAAGTGATAGCATGGAAAAATGGACGAATGACCAGATAAGAGAATTAATTCTCACTTTTCTTTATAATAAGCGAAAGAAAGCTAGGAGTTTAAAAAGTATAGGCGCTACATCAAGTGAAATTAAAAAAGAACTCAAAAAGTATGGCCTAAAAGAGAATCAAATAATCACAAACCTAGATTTCTTGATTAAGAACGGATGGGTTGAAGAAAAAATTTCGAAATATGAACTTCCTAAAAGGAAAATAAAAGTTGAGAAGAGAACTTTTCAATTATCTGATGTTGGACTCAGATATTTTGAAAGAGGATCGAAGTTTGATACTACAGGCCATTTTAGTGGAATGTTTTTCAAAAATATCAGGGATAGCATAATCATCATTGGCGCCGGTAATATTGTCCAAAGGAATTTCTATGATTTGTACAATGCTCTAGAAGATCTAAGAAGTAGGATAATGCTAAGCGACTTGCCTGAAAAAGTAAAGCTGAATTATGTTGCGGATGTGGAGAGTTTTAAGGCGCAGTTAGCAAAACCTGTTCCTGAGAAAGCTATAATAAAAAAGATCTGGGAAAAACTCTCAGAACTTTCTAAGATTGGAGGTTTCGCAACTCTGATAGAGAAAATTTATCATCTTGTCAAATTTTTGCTAAAGTAGGGAGGGAAAAGTTTGTTTGAAAAATATTCAATAATTTTCATAGAGAACTTGGAAGAAAAAATCGAGACGGATTTGTTGCCCGCAGCTTTAAACATTTATAGAATAATCGAAAAAGAAGGAAAAAAGAAGCTTCAAGAGATGATAGAACAGCATATCAAAGAGAAATGCCCTATTAAAAGATGCATGGTTTTGGAAGAAAAACCTGAAAAATGTCCTAATCCTCTATGCCGGATTGCAGAAGGCCCTTCATGGCAAGAATTCTTATCGCCCGAGATCGCTTCAGTTTATTCATTGTTAATGGATACTTACCTAGAGGCATTAGATATTCCAGAGGATCCTGATGAAGAAGTTACTATGGTAGAGAGTCCCATCGATGTTATGGAACGTAAAATAAGAACAGAAGAGACTCAGAAACTTATCATTGGACTATTCGAAAAATCAGAATTTCTCAAACATCGTAAGTCTATTATTGAGGATATTATCTGGGCGCATACCCAAAAAAGATACACTCTCTCAGTCCCACTTTTAATAATCCAAATAGAGGGGATCCTGCATGATCTTGCTTATCACCTTAAAATGGAATTTGAAGAAGGTGAAATGTATACCGACTCGGCAAAAGTTTGGGCAATAATTAAAAGACTAGAGGACGAACCATTTAAAAAAGCTCTAACTGAATTTTATAGTGGTCCTAGATCTCCAAGAAATCTTATACTTCATGGACGTTTTCTTGAATATGGTAATGACCATAGACTATCGATAGTTTTATTTTTGATTCTTTTGTACCTTGTAGCTTTCTTACAGCTTAAACTTCATATGGGATAAACACATCTGTATTTATCGGAATTTCTAGCGGAACGTAAATCATTTGAATTTATTCCACTAAAAAATTAACGTGAGAATTAATAACGGAGAAATAATTTTTAATGAATTACCTTTAACCGAAGCTTTTATTCCGACTAGAATTTTGCATAGGGAAGGTCAACTAAGAGAATTGGAGAGATGCTTAAAGCCAGCCTTAAAGAAAAGGTCTATTGAGAACGTTTTTCTTGTAGGTCCGAGCGGAACAGGTAAAACTACTTTAGCTAAATGGATTTTAGAGAGCTATTTTAAAGAAATTTCAGCTTATGTTAATTGCTGGAAGTATAGAAGTACTCATGAAGTTTTGAAGGAAATCTTACTCAATTTTCAGGTTCCCGTTCATGGAAGAGAACCGACAGGCGAATTAATTAAATTACTTGAAAAACTGATCCAGAAAAAGAAAATAATTGTTTGTTTGGACGAAGTTGACCAGCTAAATAGCTTTGATATTCTTTACATTTTAGCTAGGAATGGAGTAGGATTAGTCCTAGCCTCGACTCGATATCATGCTTTAATTGATTTACCTTCAAGAATTAAGAGCAGTTTGGCCTTAACAGAAATAGAATTTCCAGCTTATAAGCCAGATGAACTTTTCGATATCTTGAAAGATAGGGTTGAATTTTCTTTTAAACCGGGAACAATAAGCAAAGAACTCATAAAAATTGCAGCTATAGCTGCCGAAGGAGATGCTAGAGTTGGTTTAGAAATTTTAAGGAGGGCGGGCAAAAAAGCTGAAGATAAAGGTTTAGATAGAGTCACTATTGAGGAAATAAAGGAAGCGATCAAAGAAGCGAAGAAAACAAAGGTTTCATTTATCATTTCTAGGTTAAATGAGCATCAAAGAGTAATCTACGAAATACTGACCGAGAAAAAGAGAATGTCTTCTGGTGAGCTTTATAGAGAGTACTGTAAAAGAGTGTCAAAACCAGTTGTTGATAGGACTTATAGAAATTACATGAAAGAAATGGTTGAGTTAGGGTTAGTTAGAGTTCTGGGATTTGGAAGATGGAGAATTTATGAAATCATACATTGACTTCACATTTTTTGGTCAGTTTTCTTTTTATACTATCTTTCACTCTCAAAATGATTTTGATCATTAAAAGTAGAAATGCAACAAATACTAGAACAATTGACAAGATATACTCAAGTGGTATTAAAAGAGAAAATTGTTCTAAGTTAATCGTCACGTAAACACTACTGTTTTCTTCTAAGTGAACTAATTTTTCTGCTTTATATCCAAAAATTTTGCCCAATTCGGCAATCACAGTGTAGTTATTTCCTCCAAGTTCAAATGTACATATCCCAGACTTGTTGGTCGTTTTTTCTAAACAGTAAAGGGGTTGTTTATATTTTGGGCTAGTTTCCATTAGAAATCTACTCTTTATTATCACTCTTGCATCTTCTACAGGTAAATCATTTTTCCTCACTTCCACGATGAGTTTTCCGGTATCGGTGTACCGGCGGGTAACATCAACTTTATTTCCTTCCAAAGGATCAACGGAAAATACATATGACAGTTGCTTTCCCCATCCACTCTCATTCCTAGGGCGTTCGTAAATCCTTGGGTTATTGAACCTTTTCCCTTTAGATAAAGTTGGATCGAAATGTACCCATGTACCATTGATTAAAACTTCACACCAAGTATGATCTTCGCCGGGGTTGTACACGACTCTACTTTGAATTCCCGCAGAACGAGCTATCTCAGCAAATAGGATTGCAAATTCTTCACATCCCCCACGCTTGATACTCATAACCCACGTAGGATTAGGATGAGATATTCGCCACATTAGTAAAGGAGGGATCGGGTAGAAATAAACAGATCTTGTATCATATACCATATTTTCTTTTTCCCAATCAGCGATTGATTCCAATATGGATGTTGGATCATTTTTGTTAGTGGTGATTGATTTTGCAACGTTAAGAATTTCTTGTTTTCCAAAGAATACCGAGTTGACGTAAATCCATAGAAGTGGCCCAACGAATATAGCTAACAATAACAGAACCGTCATCATAACTAAACTAATTGTTAATCTATCTATCTTCGGAGGCATATGTCTTCAAAACTCAAGAATTATACTATTCTAAAAATATCTTTTGTAATTTATTTATACCATGAGAGGTTATGATTAACTTATGGATATACGTAAATATGTAAAGATTTTGAGTTTGATTTCAGCAGTTTCACTCTTTTCAATTTCACTTGTAGCTCTACTTACTGGAAATCTGCTAGTCTCGACCATAATAGGTTGTTTAGCGAACAGTATTCAAATTGCTACTTATGTTGTTTGGTACATTCGGAAGGAAGTCTCCCTAGGGAAAGTTCCTGAACAAGTAGAAGAGATCCATCAGCATATAACTTACAAGGAAAAGAAGAGTGAAGCGAAAGAAAGGCTTATTTCAAAATTAATAAATGAAGGTGTTGTTCGAGAGGAAGAGCTCTATTCTTTGATTCGTAATAAAGAAATCATCCTTGCTTTTCCTTACGGAGAAGGATTAAGATCAAGTATTAAGAGCACTGTAGGGTATAAGCGTCAACCTTTAGCGAATTTACTTGAGAAACTCGGATTTGTAAGGGTAACTCGAGTTCAAAACTTAATGGTAGCATTTACAGATAATTTGCCGAAAAATCTACGAAATATAGAAAATCTTAATTATTTCATTAAGAAGCAATTACCAGAGGACTGGAAATTAATCTCTGAAAAGATAAAACAAAGATTTCCTGCTAGCGAAATCATTGGCACATGAGTTTCTTATAGACTTTATTAATAAAGAGACCTTCACAGACGAATTTAAGAAACATATTTGGAAATCAATTGACAGGAAAGAATTAAGAAAGGTAATCAAAAGAAAGAGACATAAAGTGAAAGAGATAATTTCAAAGATTTCAGTGGATTTCCTTTTGTCGAATGTTCCTAGAAAAATAAGGGATAAAATCGTAGAAAACGAGGAGAAATTGAAAGATGCTTTAGGCATTAAAATTTTTACTGACTATAGGTTAATTGATAAAGAAGAACTTACTCAAGTGTTAGCTGAAATTATCCCAGGGGTGAATAAAGAAGATTTGGGAAGATTTTCCTCCACAATAATTCAAGAAAGTCAGAGTTGTTATGATCTACTAAATGAGTTAGGGATATCTCTTGAACCTTAAAATGGGGAATATTCCTAACAGAATTCTCACTGATTATTTTAAAAAAGAAGGATTTTGCGGGGGATATCTCCAGCCTGTTTAAGGTTCAAATCTCTCCCGGCCCACCAAATTTAACTTGAAATACCTTGGAATTGTTTAGAGTTGTTGACTGCTGTTTTCTACTGCGTAAAGTTAATAGGTTAGGTTTTCAACTAGCATGCTAGCATTTGATAAGTGCTGGATGGAATTGAAATGCCAAGGTTTCGACATACTTCAGAGATTCTTAAGCTTATGGGTAGGAAGGAGGATATTCGTAACATAGGAATAATCGCCCACATTGATCATGGAAAGACTACGATGACTGATTCTCTTTTGGCTGAGGCTGGTTTGCTTTCGCCTAA
>Ga0180301_10000814_pt1 | contig 24375 bp, 31 predicted proteins | sample GuaBasSediGuay16_FD_121797 | JGI IMG/M metagenome (GOLD analysis project Ga0180301, IMG submission 121797) | Subseafloor sediment microbial communities from Guaymas Basin, Gulf of California, Mexico - Guay16, Core 4569-2, 12-15 cm | ecosystem: Environmental > Aquatic > Marine > Hydrothermal...
AATAATTTCTGGAAAAATAGGTTATATGGAATATTTAGAATAAAGGAGCTGGAAAGGGAATAATGGCTTATGTAACTTTCAGAAATATTCCAGACGAAAATACCGAGTTTACCTATATAGATGCCAAGACACTTGCAGGTTGTGTAAGGGAATACGCAAGACAGCAGAGTGATGATCTGTATTCTCTTATAATGAGAGAATATATAGTAATCAGGGTAGATGATGAAATAATACCACCAGATGAGTGGATGTTCAAAGTAGTAGATGATGATTCAAAGATAATAATTACACCAAGATTGAGTGGTGGAGATGCCTTTGGGATCTTTGAAATATTTGCTGGTGCTGCTCTAATGGCTTTTGCATGGATAAATCCCTTCAGTTGGCCTGCTCTTGCAACTCAGATAATATTCTCTATAGGATTTTCCTTTGCTCTTGGTGGACTATCTTACTTGCTCTTTGCTCCTGACCTACCAGCATTACCTGAGTTTAGGGGTGGTAGATCATCAAAGACATATTCTTGGTCTGGGATAAGAACCATAGCTCAGGTTGACACTCCCATCCCTGTTGTGTATGGAACTCATGCTGTAGGTGGAAATATAATCTCTGTTTATACAGAGCAGGAAGGAGAAGATCAATACCTAAATATGTTACTTGCTCTGTGTGAGGGAGAGATAGAGGGAATATGTAAGCAGGGAAACAGAGATGAAGTCTGTGTTACATCAGACCAGAGTGATCCCAACTACAGTCCACCTGCCATTAAGATTGATGACCAGTGGTTATCAGACTACAAAGATATACAATGGTGGTATAGGACTGGCACTAACAAACCAGATGCTACAAAAGATCAGTATTATCCTTTTGCTCAGAATGAGATTCCCTACTTTGACGCTATAAGAGTTCAGTATGATGATGGTAGAACAATAACATCTGTAGATGATGGTGGAGTGGAGTATACAACTACGACTGAAGTTGACTTTATGGTGGTAAATGTAACAGCTCCTGCTCTATATACTACTACAAGTAGTGGTATTTATTCCAGATCTATTGAGTATAAAGTGGAGTTCAGGGAAGAATCAGAGACAGAGTGGACATTGGTAGAGGAAAAGAAGTATAAGGTAAGCGTAGAATGTTATAAGAAAGACGAATATAACAATACCATTTCTATTTCGAGTAATTGGATAGACGTGTCTCTTGTATCGGATACACAGCCAGGAGAAGAAAAAGAAATTATTATTAGAAAGAATACCTACTTTGATGCCATAGCTAAGGCAAACCCCAAGTATGGCGGGGAAAGTTGGTCTTGGGAAATAGAGTTTAGTGTCAGAGATGTAAAGTCGGGGCTTACCAGAGTTTATACACAATATAATTCATCAGCTTATATTACCAATCGAAGGTATTGGTATAGATATGATCATCAATATGGTTCGGTAGTAGTTGGAAACTATAAAATTCAAATAAAAGATTTCAACTGTAAAATAGGATATATAGTAAATATATCAACTACAGAAGATCCTGATTATTCCTCTGAATGGCATATAATTAAAGGAAAAAGCAGAAACCCAGTATGGAAAACAACAAAGATAAATCTAAGTGATTATGGGAAGTCAAGGGGTATCTATAAGATTAGAATCAGTAGAAAGAACGAAGAATCAGACGATATGATGGTAGCAGATAAGATAATTCTGAATTCAGTAATTGAAGGGACAGATGGAACTTTAATCTATCCTAATACTGCTTTGTTAGGTTTGAGGATAAGAGCTAATGAACAACTATCTGGATCACCGCCATCTAACATTGTTACTTTTGTAAAAGGTAAAAAGATTCAAGTTCCAGATATAAAAAGTGGTGGAGAATCAGTAACACCATTTTCAGACTATTATTGGGGTGATAGTGCTCAGGTATGGAAAGACAAAAATGATAATACAGCAACTTGGGATGAGACAAGTTGGAGAACGGAGCATTCAAATCTTGCAATCTTATGTGTTAGGGATCTTTTATTAAATGAAAGATATGGTTTGGGACTATACGTGACAGAATCAGACATAAAAGCAAGTGGAATTATTGAATGCATAAAAGAGTGTGCAAAAAAATACGATTTGTATGAAGTAGGGTATGATCTTACTGATTGGTGGAAAAATGGTAGTGATAGTGAGTTTCTTAGAAAATTGGAGACAAAGGTGTTTCTTGATGAATTGATATTCAAAGGCTATGACTATGATCTTACTATTGATAAAACTAATAGATTTATCAAACTAACTCCACCTGATGTTTCATTTAAAGGTGGAGAAATATTGTGGACAATAAGACTTCAATTAAATAGATCACTTATACCAAATTCAGATTATACATTGACAATTACCTTTGATAACCCATTACACTCCAACAATGCTCTTATCAAAATTTACTGCGTATCACCAATCTCATCAGAAATCAAACAGTTCATAAGAGATACAACATATAACTTTAATGATAGTGATAAAAAAATATCAGTATCATTTACACCTAAAACTCCATCTATTTATGTAGATTTGGACGTAAAATTATGGGGCGGATGTTACCCCACTTACATTAAGATAGAAAACATAAATATTACACTTACAAAAAGTAAGGTAATTCAATACCATACCTTTGATGGTGTAATAGACAGCAGACAAAATGCCCTAACTACTCTACTTGAAATGTGCAATTCTTTTAGATGCTGGCCTGTGTGGTATGAAGGCAAATTTAACTTTGTGATAGATAAGGATGATACTCCAACTCAGATTATCTCAGTTGGCAACTCCTTAGCTTTCTCTCAGACATTCACTCCTATATCTGAGATACCTTACAGGCTGATAGGACAGTTTACTGATGAAGATGAAGAATACCAGATGAAATCCCTTGTTGCAATTGCACCATCAAATGTGGGACTACTTGAAACTACAGAGCAAACCGTTGGATTAAAAGGGATTACCAATAGGAGAAAAGCAGAAAGAGAGCTAAAATTCAAATTAAACAAAATGCTCAACTGCACTCATACCATCAATCTCAAAGTTGCTCAGGATATGTTTCATCAAACTGCTGGTGGACTTATCATTGTTCAGGATGATTTACCACAATGGGGTCAGGGTGGTAGACTGCTCTCCTATGATAGTTCTAACAAGAAATTAGTATTGGATAAGTCCTACACATTCTCTGATGTAACTCAGACCTATGTTGTAAGATACCAGACCGCTGATAATAGCTATGTTACAGCTACAATAGATCTGACTGGTGTTAGTGATGGAGATTCATTGCAGGAGATAACCTTGACTGATTGGAGCAACGACCCTAATGATCATGCTCCTTATATCATAGGAGTGCAGAATAATGCTGGTAAGACTTTCAGAGTTGTATCTGCAATGAGAGATGGAATTGAAAATGTTGAACTCACCTGCATTGAGCATATATCATCTGTATATAGTGATGACAGCAGTATCACGGTGTATGAAGATAGAAAGAGTGAGTTACCAGATGCACTAAAGAAACCCAAACCACCACAGATAAGTGTAGAACAGTTATCTAAAACAAAAGGTTTTATTGTTAAGTGGACAAATTATAATGATGACTTGTCAGTTAAGGATGTAACTATAAAGCTGGCAAAGAGAGATCCATCTGACTCCATAGATGAGCCCTATAAGACTATAATGTTACTTACTCCTGATAAACCCTATGGAAAATATGAGAGTGATGACCTTGAGTTTGCAGACACTTATGAACATAATTATGTAATTGAAGCACGGGCAAGGAATAATTACAAGGTAAGTGATCCTACCTATGTTACATTTGGATTGCAGAAGACTGCAATGGAGATAGAACCACCAAGTGGTGTAAGAGTGAAAGGACAAGATTCCAATGTTCACGAATTTCAGGGAAAGGATCTCATCTTAGAGTGGAATAGTCCTACTGACAAACATGTGTATTATAAAGTTGAAATATATCATACAGAGATTAGCAGATCCAATCTATTGCACTCATCCTTTATACAGAGTCCAACTATAACTTATAGCTTTGAAAAGATGATAGAAGATAGTGATGGAAAGATCTATGGAACAAAGGATAGACCTTATATATTCAGGATATTCTCCCTATATCAGGGAGTTGTCAGGTCAGGGACTCCGTCTATATTCAGGGTGTGGAACTCACTACCGTCAAGACCAACAAATCTCACAGCAGAATCTACAGTAGGTGGAGTGATATTCAGATGGACAAAGAGTGCTGAAAAAGATCACAAACATTATGAATACCAGATCAAGGTTGGATCAGGGTCTTGGACAGATTGGGCTAAGATTGAAGACAATACTTATACTTATACCCTTACTCCTGATGATATAACACAGTATGGAAGGCAAGCTGAAGTGTTTATCAGGGTAAGAGATAAGGATTGGTATGATCAGGTATCAGATTATATCCAGATCTCTCAGAGAGCAAATTTAGTAAGTGATGACATATTTCAGATAAGTGCAATGATAACAAGAGCAGATAGCTCAACTGGCGATGCAAGTGATGTAGTGGATGGAATAACCACAAGTGGTGGGATTTATATAGCATAAGTGAGGGGGTCTATGTAGCACAATGGCTTGGGAATATATAGAGATACAGTATCCCACAGTAGCAGTGTTGGAAAAGATACTTATCTGGGCAGACAAAGATTTTAATGCCTATTTCGCTCTTAAGAAAGAATACACAGCAGATTGGATATATCTTGGTGGAGATGCAAGCCATAATCTTTCAAGCGGTAAGAAATTGGTGAGTTATGGAACAAATGAAGGGTCTGCTCAGACAAATTATGTAACACTATCACCAAATTCAAGTGGTAAAGTCTTGTGTGTCTTACCATCCCCAGCTCATACCAAGTATATCAGAATGTATGTCCAGACTGGTGCTGGTGTTACAATAAGGGAATTCAGACCATCCACTATAATATCAGCTCACGAAATCATTACAGGGGAACTTGAAATAACAGATGAGTTGTCAGATGCTCCACTTATAAGAGTCGTATCTGGTGGGACAGATAGACTCAAGATTGGTAAGATAGGAACTGATTATGGAATAAAGGGATATGATGCAAGTGGAAATCTGGTCTTTGAAATATCTACAAACCAGAATACCATAGCAGGGTGGGAAATAAATCAGGATAAACTTGTTCTTGGAACAAGTGATATAGTATTGGATGCAACAAATAAATCCATTACAATAAACGATTCCACATTTGGAAATAAAGGAATACAACTTGAGTATAATAATGGCACTCCCAGATTTTATGTTGGAGATGGTTCTGGACAGTATCTCAAGTTTGATGGAACTGATGTCTCTATTGGTGGGGAGATAAATGCCACTACTGGCTCTATTGGTGGATGGAGTATAGGAACTACCACATTGAGTAGTGGAACTGACGATATTGTCCTTGATGCTGGGAATAAAAAGATCTATATAAATTCAAAAACCTATGGCAGTCTTGGAATACAGCTTGAATACAATTCGGGAACACCAAGATTTCATGTAGGGGGAGAAACAAGTCAATATTTCAGGTTTGATGGATCAAACATTTCTTGGAAAGGAACGAACACAGAGCTTACTACTGCTGGTGAATTTACTGCATCTAATGCCAATATTACTGGGACTATCACCACAAGCAATTTGACAGCAGATGGCGGGAGTATAGGTGGCTGGTCAATATCGTCTACCAAACTCTACACTACAGGGATAGATATAGATAGCTCAAACCAAAGAGTTAAAGTATATAATGGTGATAACTATGTAGAGATGTCTCCAAGTGGATTAATTGGATATGACTCTACACTTGGAATCACTTTTAATCTCCCTACTGATGGATCGGCTCCTGAATTTTCAAGTGGTGTAATTAAAGAATGTGAATACCAGATTTATACAAGTGGAGTGATAAAGACTGACTCAGATCCAGCCACAAATGGTGGACTCTTAATAAATAATACATCTCTTACTGGTTATAATACAAGTGGAGAGATAAGATTTCAAGTAATTTATGGTGGAGCTGATCAAGGTGATGTGTTAATTGGTGATTATAGCAACAATAAAGGAATATTTTGGGATCAATCTGCTGGAACTTTAACTATCAAAGGGTTAATGTCTGCTGGTGTAATTCAGAGCAGTAATTGGGGTGCCAGCAGTGGAATGCAACTTGACCTTGATAATGCTACTTTTACTGTTAGAGAGAGCAATGGTTTTGTAATAGAGTCCAGCAGTGGGTTAGTGGTGAACAGTGGGGCAGGAATAGCTATAAACAATGGGGGACAATTAACACTTAGTGGAGATTCAACCAATCCAGCCACCATTTACTTTGATGGTTCTTCTTATTACACGAGAATGGCTACTACTACTGATGGCGGAGATCTTTACATTTGGCCAAACACAGAAGGTGGAGTGTTCGGTGTAGGTAAAGAGATCTCGGGTGGATCCGTTGCAGTTAAACGTTTCCAACAGGCAGGAATATATACGCAGGATTACTTTGAAGCACACTTGAATTCGGGCTTATTCTACAGTCAAATAGTCTCCAATATTGATGCTACCTACGGTCCCTACCTTACACTTAGAACTTATGATGATGATTCTGGCAAGGAACTGAAGATCTACTTTGACAACTATAACCAAAACTTAGATGTCATTGGTGGCACATTGGTGTCGGTGACTACACAAGAGTTGAGATTGCTCTACGATGCCAGTAACTATGTGAAGTTTCTTGTGGATAGTAGTGGGGATCTTACTATCACTCCCAACTCTCTCGTCACTGTGAATTCTGCAAACTTGACAGTCCAGAACGATAGCACATCTCAGTTAACTGTCTCCTACGATGCTGATACAGCAGTAGAGGTGCAAGTAAACTCTGACGGAAAATGCACTATCAGTCATGTAGGAGACTTTACAAATTCTTCTTTTTTATTCAATGAAACCTCAAACTCCTACTGCACAGCAGGTGTTACTATAAATCAGGGTGCTAATGATGATGAGATATTGAGTCTTAAATCAAGTGATGTGTCTCATTCGTATTCTTCTACAGAGAGTGATACATTTGGGTTGTTTACTAAATACGATGCAACTGCTGGTGGGTTGAAGGTGTATGGAGTGAGTGAATCTGATGTGGGACTATCTGTAGGTGGTTGGGCACCAAATTACGATGACACTACAGCCACTACATCGCTTGCAAAAGTGCTGATACAGTGTGATGGTGCTACGTCAGGTAGCTCCAATATTCTCGCTGTGGTAGATGGGAATGGAAATACAAGGTTCATATTTAAAGAGACTGGTTATCTCTACCTTGATGGCGGAACGGGAACTTATGATACCTATAATGACCTTGCTCTTACATCTGATATAAACAAAATATTCAACAACATTGTTATTCCAAATTTATCCACCCTTGAAAGACTTGATCTCATCAAATACGACAAGAATTCTGACCACATTTTCATAAACCAGACTAATATGACTAAACTATTTTTAGGCGCTTTTTCTCAGCTTTACAAAGTCATTGACAAACTCTGCAAAAAACTCAACATAGACTTTGAAACTGCTATAAGGGAGGACTTTTAGCCTATGGCAAAACCATTAGACCCACGTTTAGTAGAATATTGTATGGATTGTAAGTGGCTGATAGAGTGGAATACTCCACATAGAGATCTCTCTAATCCAGACATCACAGCTTACAGACACTATGTCATAGTAATATATGAGCTGAAAGATGAGAACAAAAATCTGCTATCTTATCACCAGACCAAGATCCTATTAGGTGAGACTAAAAAGCAGTTGTATCTTGACGAAAAAACCAAATTTTTACAAGAGAAACTATCCGATATTAGAGACTCAATCGTTAAAGACAAATTGGAGAGAGCTGGATATGAATACAAAGATGATATCAATGTTTCATAAGATCAAAGTCTATCTCAAAATCATAGCTACTTTCCCATCTTATCTCTTTTGGAAAGTAGTGTATCTTTTCAAGAAAGACAAAAGGAGATTCACAAGAAAGCCTTTTGTCCACAGAGAGTATGCTTACAAAATATTTGATTGGCAGTATAGAGAAAGACATGTATTTCATGTAGTGGATAACATCAATAAGCCTACTCTGAAAGACATAAAAAGAGTCCACAGATGGGTGCTGACTAATTTTAGATACATCCCAGATAAGGGTAAAGACTACTGGGAGACAAGTGATGAGGTGATACAAAAGGGTGGTGCTGACTGTGACGGAATATCGGCTCTTATGATGAGAAAACTAAGGGAGTTAGGCATTCCAGATGAAAAGCTGGGCGTTTGTATAATTCCCAGACATGCCTTTGTTACATATTGGTATAAAGATGATGATTTCTACATTCTTGACAATGGCTATATGACATACCATGTAGTAAAGGCAAGTGAATTCAGTTGGAAAAAAGGAGAGCCATTGTGTGGATTTAATCTATCTGATGTATGGTCATTTTAAAGGGGATGGTGAGAGATGGGGAATGATTTAAAGTGGAGAAGAAGGAAAATGAGAAAGCATAAATACAGAAAGAGAAGGAAAGCATGGAGAAAAAAGAATAGGAAACCCGTAACTGATTAGGGGGTAATGTAGAATGGCAACTTATAGCTCAGGTTACTGTAGAATAAAGACAGGCAGTTCCAAAGTCTATGGTATAGGAACTCAATGGAATGTGTATGTGTCAGCAGGTCAGATATTCAAACTTGCTGATGAGTCTACTTGGTATGAGATTGCAGCGGTTAATTCAGCAACTCAATTGACACTCTCAAGTAGATATGAGAATACAAATTATCAGACATCAAGACCAAGTGAGCATATTGCCACAGTAGGAGCTGCCACAAAGATATACAGCGGAACTCTGGATTATACTCCTGTTATAAGAAACTCAGTAAAGATAAAGACCTCAGTAGAGACATTTACAGACAATGGAGCAGGAGTATTGTCTGGATCTCAGGGTGGTAGTGGGAATCTGTCCTATGATGATGGAACATGGTCTGTTACTCTTGGAACGAATCTGACTGCAACTGAATCCATGACTGCATCCTATTTTAGTGGTGATGAAAGGACAGGACTGCTATATCAGATTGTAACAGATTATACTACCAACTACGAGATACCAGAAATGTCAACCAATGACATCAACTTTGCTCACATCTATACCAGAGCTATGAGAAAGATAGATGAGAAATTGCATACTGAGATAGGACAATATAGTGGTAGATTTGCAAGGAGTTTTCAAAGTGGAATGGGAGTATCTGTATATTAGAATATCTATTAATGATACCTTTAATGGATATATTATCCTTTTAAGAGATACTTATAGGAGGGTTTAGTAGAGTCATGGGAGAGATTATAAAAAGACTTGGTGCAGTAGAGCCAAGTGCAAATGTGGCAACTACTCTTTACAGAGTGCCTGCTGGTAGAACAGCAGTAGTAGGATGTATAAATGTGTGCAATAGGAATCCAAGTAAGGTTAAGGTAACTGTTGCTCATGTAGATGGAGCTATTGCAAATATATCAAATGAAGACTACATAATCTACAATAAGGATCTGGTTGCCACAAGCACTCTGACGATTCAGTGTGGAATCAGTATGGCTGCATCAGATTGTCTGTATGTAAAGACAAATACTGCAAGTGTCAATTTCATTGCTTGGGGATCTGAGATGAGTTAATAATATCTACCCAATCTTTCAGCCTTATCATCACTATATCGTTCTGTCTCCTCTGATTCATCACATGCACCACTACTATAGGAATCTTCCCTTCTGGACAGTTTTTTACTGTCTGCTCCATCCATTTCATACCTACAAACTTTTTCCTACTTTTAAACTCTGCACTAAATCTTTCATCCTTTGCATCTTCTCCACCAAAGATCCCCACCCTATCCATTCCCAATAGTTTGGACAGCACTTTCTCATTCCTTTTACCTCTTTGTCTGTTCTTTTTTGCTATCTCTCTTTTATTACTCATCCCCTTCTTTTATCTCAGCAAAATTCATGAGAAAGTTAATGTCATCTGCACTGAAATCATCAGGCAAATCATCTAATTTAATCTCAATCTTGTCTATATCAAGCTCAATCTTCTCACTTATAAGTTCTGTCATCTCCCTACTAAACTTACCAACATCTTTCAACACTATATTTCTATTTTCATCAGTCTTTATATTTCCATCATCATCTTTTTCTGCATTCTCATTTACAATCTCCTGTTTTTTCTCAGCATAGACTCTCATCTCCCTATCAATTCTATCTTTTAATCTTGCAAGCCTATACTTTACCTTTACTGGAAAATCCCTATTCTGGAATATCTTGTTAATCTGATCATTTTTAGGGTTAGTAGGTAAAAACATCTCAAGTATTGACCCATCTATTACTATTTTATCTCCCATAAGACACTCCTCCTTTTTTATTTTTATCTCTCCTTAATTTTTCCATCCTACTTTTACAATCTCTACATCTGTGATGCAGACCATCTGGTCTGCTACTGTCTTTGTGGAAATAGGATAATGGTAAAAACCTACCACACTTATAACACCTTTTCAATCCCTGTGGTAGATCTATCTCTAAACCTTTAAAGGTTTTGCTTTGAGAGAAGATATTGTAGCAATGGAATAATTCCATGACCAATTCCCTTTCTCATCTATGTCAAACCACACCATCCCAAAATCTATCACCCCAGATGGTATTCTCTTACCATACTCAGACCCCACACCCTGCAAAGCAGGAGTAACCAGAGCAAGCCATTGATTAGTCCCACAGTAAACAAAATAGTGACAATGACTCCTAACAATTATATCTGCTTTTGGTTGCTCTCTCTTTTCATTCCAGAGTAGATTCCATAATCTATCCCTTGCAATTGCTGTAAATCTGCCATGTGGAATCTGAGAGCCAGGGATGAAGTGTTTGAAATCAAATACAACACCATTCACATCCAAAAATATCCTACCATCACAGTAATCTGCATCAATCATCTTAGATAGTATCATCTCCCAATTTTCCCCACCAGCAGTATGATAGCTTGTTCCAAGAGTAATGTATATCTTATCTGCATTGACATAGTCAATGCATTCCTTAGCCATCATGCATTGTTCAAGTCTGTCAGTAGTAAGCAGATCTATCCCACCACTTCTTCTCTGCTTTCCATCAACTGCATCCCCATTTATAACAAGTATATCTACTGGCTTTACGTTATCAACCATCTTGGTATATAGTTTCCACATTTCAGTATGAAACCTAAACTTTTTCCATCTTGGTGGAGTAAGTCCTGCAATATTGCCACAGTGCATATCGGATAGGATGAGCAATCTTTTCTTTTTTGCCATAGTTACTCCTTATAGTAAACTTTTTTCCATAATATATGGTTTAAGTCCCTTCTTTATAATCTCACAGTATTTCTCACTTATTTCAATTCCTATCCATCTCCTACCTAATTTCTCAGCTACCTTTGCAGTTGTGCCCGATCCCATAAATGGATCTAATACCACACCAGGCTCCCATCCAGCATTACAACCACAGTCTTTCCAGCCAATAGTATATCTTTCTGCAATCAAATTATTAGCCATTGTTCCCCAATTCCCAATCTTTGCTCTCTTTTCATTAACATCTTTCCTTAAGTATTCTCCACCACTTGGCCGATGTTTTTGATACTCTACCTTTGTTATTCTTTCTTTTATCTTCCCACACTCCTTACAGATCCATTGTGGACAGCCTGCTTTTATCATTGGTTCAACTAAACGCTCTGGAAATACTGCAAAATGGGCTTCTGGGAATGGTTGAGTAGGAATAGTCCATAAGTCGCCAGGATTTTTGCCTAAAGGATTGTAACAAGTATGTATATCGTGATTATCCCTTACTTGCCCTCCATACCAAGGAATATTTTTTGCTTTACTCTTTGTCTTTACAATTCTACTATAATCAGCCTTTGAGTTATGTGGCTCTCTTACTATATCCAGATCAAACCAATATTTTTTATTCTTAACCAGCATAAACACAGGTTCGTAAGCATTAGAAAACCGATCTCTGACAGATGAGGGCATGTGATTGGGTTTATACCAAATGATAATGTTTCTTAAAATCCAGCCTTGTTCATCTACCATACGAAGAATTAAACGATAATTTTGTAAAGCCATACACTTAGCAGGAATGCTTTTAATTGGATTAGGATGCAACCCTTCTTCGTGATATAAATTTTTACTTTTCTTTCTCCATTCACCCTTTCCTCTACCTTTACCACTTCCTCCATAGCAATCTCCATGATTCCAAAACATTACACCAGTTTTTTTAAGTATTCGTTTAAGTTCAGCGGTAACTCTTAGTAATTTTTCTAAATATTCTTCTAATGTGGGTTCTAATCCTATCTGCCTTTTTACTCCATAATCTCTCAGACCCCAATAAGGTGGACTCGTAACAATACAATCTACACTCTCATCTGGCAGGTCTTTCAATACATCCAATACATGACCATTGTATAAGATTCCATTTCCTAATTCATATTTCTTATACTCCATCAATAAAACTCCCCATCTGCTTTTAACCACTCAGGAGTTTTTCTACCAGCCTTATATTCCCCTTTTCTCATTTTGTATTTCATTCTATGGTAATAACAAAATCTTTCCCCACCATAACACTCTTCATTACATCTGCACTCCACTCCTTTAATCCTCCACCTTGCCCCACACAAAGGAATCTCTATACACATAACAACTTTTTCTCCATTCTTATCGATGTAAGATAGGATCTTTCTCTTGTATCTCCTACCCCTTTGCCTTCTAACTATTTCAGAATACATCACTCATCACCATTCCACTGCTCCTCATCAATCTCCTTTCTGACTCTCTCCTTTTCTCTCTTTCTATCATACTTAGACTTCACCTTATGAACCATAGTAGGTGGTGCTAAGGGTTTCCTGACACATTTCCAGGGATCCCTACTCTCTTTCTTCTTGTATCTCTTTTTTCTCCTACCAACCTTCTTCTTACCCATCCATCCACTCTTCCTTTATCTCATCCAATACCGCATCCACCTCATCCCTTGATACATACTCTGAACACTCATCTACAACATAGATCCCACCATTTGCATCATGCATAACAGCATAAAGGTCTCTGTCAAATGCACCACATCTCATCCATTCTGTCCCATCAGGGAATCTCACATACATTCCCCACTGACAGTTTTTGCAATTAATTTTGTCTTTCATAATTCATCACTCCTCATCATCTATTTTAAATCCTGCCTCTCTCCTGCTCTCTACAATATAGGCCATCTTTTCCAACTGCCAGAGTTCTGGATGACCTTTCTGTTTGAAATGAGAGCACTCCACTACTTTGTCTCCCATATCCAAAGGTAGGGGTTTTCCCATCCAATCGAAAGCCTGACAGGCAAGGATAATCTTACCACTTTCCTTTTCTATATAAATCAACTCTTTACACCTACTACACAAACCAAATTTATTGATATTCTTATTACCAGACCCGCCTAATTTTTCTTCAGCACTGTCCAAAATTGCTGATATTCTCTGTTTCTCTTCTGTCTTCAGGTCTATAAAACTTTCCATCTACTTTCAACTCCCTCTTTAAATTCTCAAATATGTGTTTATAAATCTGTCTTACTACATCAAACCAAACCAATGTTATTACAGACTTACCAACAAATTCCTTTGCTATATATTCCAATGTATCAGGAAAGGAATTGTAGAGTATCTTTCCTAATAATCTCAACTCATCTCTGGTAGCACTCTGACACTCCTCTTTACTCAGCACCAAAGTCTCCTGATTTTCTGTTACTAACCACAGTCCTTCTGATCTCTTATAAAATGGATCTGAAACAGAAATATTCATATATTCCCTATTCATCTAATAGTCTCCTATTGTCTTCTATTCCATCTTTATACTTATCGTATTTCCCATCCTTGTATCCCTTCTCCTGTCTTTCAAAGTTAAGCCTATTCTTTTTCTCATAAAGCTCCATTATCTCATCAGCATCCATACCAATTACAATAAATGCTGAAAGTAGAAAATGTAAAATATCAATCAGTTCAATCTTAACATTACCCACATCCATCTTTTGCTTTAACCACCATTTCCATCCTATTGAATCCTCTAACTCACCCAGCTCATGCATTATAGCTCTGCAAAACTTTAGTAACCATCTCTTTTTGTCTCTTTCATCCCAAGAATCTACAGACTTGAACTCATCAGATATTCTCTCATTTAAAGAGAGTTGCATTTCAAGGAGTTTGGAAAGATTATCTTTCTCCCTACAAGGAGAATCGGTTACTTGTTTTTGTGTAAGTTTGGGACAAATTACATCAGGATCATAACACACATCCCTACCACAATCAGGATACTTATCACAAACTCCACTACTATTTTTCATTACACCCCTCCCAATCTTATATTCATATATTCATAATTGAAATCATAGACATGCAAGCCAGAACAAAACACAACCATCTCACCAATCTCTACTCCCACCTGCTCTGCAATAAATTTCTGCAATATTGCAAAAGCTGGCAGATTGCTTGGCATTCCTGACCAAGCATCCCAGCTCCTTGCTACCAAAAAGCTATGTAATTTTCCATCTATAATCTTAAGATGGATATGTCTGAAACAAGGTGGATCATCAAGGTCAATATCGGATGGCTAAGCAATCTGCAATACTGCCTGATTTGTATTATGTCCTTCTCTCTTAAACATCTCTATGACCTTGAATATCTGATCATGTATCCTACTACCATAGGTGTATTGTTCATTAGGTTCAAGTTCAGGAGTCATAATGTATCTTACATACTGAGATATATATTTCTCACTTGTGGGATTGGGAATATTCATATTCTCTGGGATAATGGGTAACATTTCAGTATAAGGCTCAAGGTAAGGTTTCTTGATATGGACAACTACAGAATCAATTTCCTTTCTCTTACTCCCCTTAAATGATCCCCTATCAATTATATATTCTCTCCCACAATCTCTTATCAGTCTCAGAGCCTGATACCAAGCATCAGGGATTGTAGATGCTCTGATTATAAAAGTGTGCATGATGAATTACCTCTCTCTATATCATCTATCATTTCAGGTATAGATTTATTAATAGATCTATTCTTTAATATCTCGCAAGATACTTTGTATCTAATAGGATCTGATTCAATCCCTACGATTGAATATCCAAACCATAAGCCTGCCAATAAAAGACTTGAAAACCCACAGAAAGGATCTAAGGTCAGAATGTTAGGGTTAGAAAACATGGCTAACAACTGAGCCTGAACATAAGTGGGTTTGAAATCACCAGCTCTTATCCTACTTTTGATACATGGGAGTTCTGATGTGTAGATAACATCAGTAAAATGTCTTATTTTGGCTGTAAACTTACCTTTTGAATACACCAGAATAGGAGCATAACATCTATTACCTATCACAGATTTGCTCACAGTTCCCTGAAAGACAGCTATTATCATCCACACATAATTGAAAAGTTTGATGTTTGATAACATATTGATTTTCTTGATGGTATACCAAAATACCATAGGACTACCAACACAAAGAATTCTAAATAGTTCAGGTTCAACTTTAAAAAAGATGTCATTATCATACTTAGAATATCCAATATCGTAAGGTGGATCTGTTATTATGCAATTAACACTATTATCAGGAATATATTTCATAACATCTCTACAGTCAGCAAGACATAGTAAGATATTCTCCACTCTATAGTATTGAAAGTTTTTATCCCTACATAATTTTTCAAAACTATCTATATTCATCCCTATCCTGCCTTCAATCTCAGACACTTCTTATCTATTTTCAATTCATAGTTCTCTTCTAAAAATGCAAAATTCTTATAATCTAAATCCAGCAGAAACCTATTATATTCTGGGTAATAAGGAAACCTAATAGTAGTCTTGAGTTTTACATCATAAGGTGATCCACTATCTTTCTTGATAATGCTAGCACATCTTTTGTGATACTTAAAGGTTTCATCCTGCTCCCATTCACCATCTCCATCCTGAATAGGAGTAAGTGGTAATCCATTCAGTAATCTGCTGATTAGATGGAGAATGTTTAGGGTCTTTACTATCATCATTCCACCCTTTTCTTTTCCTTTCTCCATCCAATCACAATAGCTCTCACACCACTTAACAAGCAAATCATAAGAATTATCGTCTAATAGATTCTCATCTTTTGCTAACTTAAGTTCATTTAACATAAAATCTTTAGCACTCATCTCCTCTATCTCCTTTTATTCAAGAGTTATCTAACATCACATGAGTTTCCACGGTAATTCTACTTCATAAGAGTCATACTCGCAATTCAATTTAAGATTCCCTTTTGAAAAATTACTAATCTCTCTCCACCTATTCATTACTTGATTTATAGGAATATGCTCATATATGTATACACTTCCATGTCTGCTGTTATATATACTTAATACTAGATACCCATTCTTATCCATAAGGAGTATAGGTTTTCCAGTTATCTTACACAAAACAATTAAATAATTATCTACATCAGCTAATCTCTTTACTTGTGGACTGTATCTCATTCTTCCTCTACCATCACCCAAGGTAATTCTATTTCGTAAAAATTATACTTATGATTTAATTTAAGGTTTCTCTTAGAAAGATTACTAATCTCTTTCCATCTATCAATTAACACCTTTTTATCAACAAATTCAGTTACGTATAAGAATTTATTATCAAATGTATCTATTGATGCCACCACATAACCATTCTTATCTGAAATTATAACAGGAACATCAGTAGTTTTGCGTAGAGCAAATAAATAACCATCTATCTTAATTAATTCTTTTGTTAGTTCACAATAATTCATTTCTCTTCCCCACCCACATAGATTATCCCATTCTCACACTTAAATTTCCCATCATAAAGAGCCCTACATAGAGTATTCCAGATAGCAGGTGGAACCTTACTATCCACTCTGACGAAGAATCTGTTGTATCCCACTTTTGAAAACAATAAGGGTAATTTCGGATCGGTATCATAGTAGGCAGAGTATAAAATACTGTTCAATGTAACAAATGCTTCCCCACCCGTAGATGACTTAAACATTACCATTCCATTTCCATTAGGGAAATATATAACTTGTATAAATACTGTCTCACTCATCACTATTAATAATAATCATTATCTTTATTTTTGTCAAGTAATTAACTTGGATAACATAACTATATCTACATACACTTACTATATCCACAATTTACACAACTATAACACCCCTCACTTGCCAGCATCTCAGACCCACAACTTGGACATCTCACTCCACTACCGTTTCCCATCTCTTTCATTTTCTTAGTATAATATCTTATAAGCAACTTCGCAACTGCATCAGGAACAGACAATATCAGGGTAGGCTTTGCATCTGATTCTTCAAACCTATACCATACAGGACTTTCGCTGTTAATATTTACAAGAGTCTTTGCAATATCATCTACCTTTACACCATTCTGTAATGCAATGGAAATCAATCTCCCTATTGCTTCAGTATAAGTATTCTCTTTCTGTCCACTCTTCCCTAATGTAAGAAATACCTCAACTGGTTTCCCACCACTTTCACATACAGTAATATACATCTTTCCATCACCAGTCTCCACAAGATAGGTAGATGATAACAGCTTGGATGGTCTCTTGAAGGGTTTTATAGTGGATTCATCCTTACCAAATGTAACTGGCTGGCTTGATTTACTGCCATCTCTGTAAATGGTAATTCCCTTAAGCCCTTTTTTGTAAGCCAACCTATATATTTCATCCACATCATCTTTAGTGGCTGAATTTGGTAGGTTTACTGTAGATGATATTCCCGCTGTGCAGTGCTGTTGTAGAACAGCCTGCATCTCAATCCTATCTCTTGGCTTTATATCATGTGCAACCACAAACACATCTCTTACCTCTTTTGGTATTCCATGCAGACCCTTAAGAGATCCCTTATTCTCTGCAATCCTTTCTATAAGAGCATCACTATACCAAGGTTCACCTTTAAATCTTTCCTGAAATACTCTATTTATAACAAGCTCAGATTCACCACTTATGAGATTTTTCTTAAACACCAATCCAAAACATGGTTCCATACCATAAGAACAATCTGCTGAAAGAGCTATAGAGCCTGTAGGAGCAATGGATGTAGTCCCACTATTCCTTAAGCCATTCTTTTCAACACTCTCTATTATTCTCTCATCATCAGTCCACTCTCTCACTATCTCTATCACATCATCTTTATACTCATCATAATTAAAGAAAGGCTCTTTCTCTCTGGCAAGCTCCGAACTCCTTAGCAACGATGCATCATTTATCGTTTTCATTATGTCCTTTGCAAACTTTCTACCATCAGCAGAATCATACTTTATATCAAGCATATACATGGCATCTGAAAGTCCCATCATACCAATTCCAATATGTCTGTATCTGGTTGACATCTCTTTAAATCTTGGATCAGGATAATCAGCTCTGTCTAACATACTATCCATCATCTCTGTTATAAAGTATGCAGTATCGAACAAGGAGTCAAAATCAAAAGACTTCCCCTTCACAAACTTGGATACATTTATAGATGAAAGAGAACAGCAACAGAAAGGTGGTAGGGGTTGCTCCCCACAGTTGTGAACTACAAATCCCTGACAGATGTTATGGTTAGGTGGCTCATTCATTCTAAAATCCCACACTTCTTTTCTTCCTATTTCTTCTATTTTGACTACTTTGACCTTACCTCTATAATCTCCTTTTATCTCATCATATAATTCCTTATTTTTTCTTTTACTAAGAAATCCTATCTTATTTTTAAATATATGACCACATCTGATAGGAATGTAAACTTCATAGGTCTTTTTCGACTCATATATACCATTTCTCCACTTTATCAATCTGGGTTTTCTGTCATATCTTTTTGTTATTATTCCAAAAGAAGATAGAAGAATCTGACACTTAATAGCAGTATCTCTACAAGTTGTCGTAAAGTGTATTTTACCTTTAAAGCTCCCACCGTTGGCTTCAAACAAACCCCTTAAGAAGCTAACAACTATATCAGATTTCCCGTAAAAGACATAATCTGGTATCCTTCTTTCATATACTCTCTGATATAAGAAATCAAGTTTAATACCAAGATTTTTCTCTAAGACTTTCTTGTTTATATACAACACACTCATGTTGCCATATTCATTTTGAATCTTGAAACCATGTTTGAGTAACAAATCAAATATCTCAGGCTCTCTATTTTTATCTAACTTAACACTAACTCCCTTTTTCTTACCACACAAATATCCATCACCAAACAAGAATCCAGCAACTACAAAATTATCAAGAATTCTCTTTGCTTTCCTATCTCCCAAACCCAATTTAATAGCCTTTCCTAAAGAATCCTTTGCTTCTATCCACTCCCCACTCTCAAGCATAATTTTGTGATCAGGCGTAAGCTCAATCTCCAAACCACTATTAGTTGTCAATCTAATAACATCCTTTATTCCAGTTTTCCATGATTTCCAATTCCTACCACCATCTCTGATCTTCCTCAACCTATCACCATCCAACAATACACTATCAGAAACAAGACATGGATTCGTAGTCTCTATCCTGAAATGCTTTCTCAACACATTATATCTATTCACTGTATCAATAAATATAAGCCCTGGATCTCCACTTTTCCAAGCCATATACACTATTCTATCCCACACCTCTCCTGCATCCATCTCACCTACTCTCCTATTCCCCTGTGGAGACACAATTGGATAGCTGACACCATCATATAATGCCTGCATAAAATCATCAGATATGGCAACAGATATATTCATATTTGTCAGCATTCTCTCAGATTCCTTACATCCTACAAATTCCAGAATATCTGGATGATTGACCTGCATATCAATGAGAATTGCAGCTCTCCTTGTATTATGGACAAAAATTCCCTTTGTAGTAATACCCTTCATTTCCAACGGAACGATGCCAAAATTGTGTGATCTGTCAGACGCTTCATTATCCAACACTTCAACATCATATACATCCATTTCACCAATAACTTCAATATTTAAGACCCTACAAATCAATTCCTCAAACTTCGTATTCTCATAAGCAATATATCCACTCAGTCTTGTTTCTCCCTGCAACTCCTTCACTAACCTAAACCTGCCATTAGCCAGCATTACAGGATGATCATCTGATAGTAAAAAATCCCCCAGATTAGTCTCTATTCTACATACCACTTTTCTACCACCTTTATGGACAGTTGCCCATTTTAGAGATTCCCCACCTTTTTCAAAATCATAACTAATGCATACAAACTTTTTACCTTCAAGCTCTTTAACTTTAAATACCCCATTGGCTGTCCATACAAGCTGGTCAGGAGCAAGACATCTCCCACCTGACTTAGTTGTGTCAGCCACAGCATCATATAACTTCATAAAAGACACAGGTCCACTTGCCCTACCTTCAGGTGGAGCACTTGGATTTCCTTCAAATATAGGAGCATCCTTTTCTCTTAGATTTCCTATAGGTATCCCTATACCAGCTCCTACCTGAAATATCTTTCTTGCTACATTCGCTATGTCATAGATGGATTCCATAGAATCATGGACAGTCACAACAAAACAAGCACTTGCGATTTGATGTTTTGTTCCAGCATTCAAAAACACAGGTGTATTGGGTCTCCATATATCATCACATAATAAGTTGAACAGTCTCTTTTGCTTATCCTTATCATTTGTAAAAAACCTTGCAACTCTGTCAAACGTCTGTTCAACTGTCTCATCACTAAAACAATAAAGATCCCTGAATATCTTCTCTTTCAGACTCATCTCCAACCCCCACTTATTTGTAAAACACTATGAAATATCTGCTCTTTCTACCTTTATAAGGCACATAGATTCCTACATTGTTAAACTTCAGAATGTTACCCTTGTATCCATCTGCATACCCAGCTCTCTTTATAGCTGAAATCTGATAGTAGTTGCTCACATTCATTATGTCAGATCTGTTTACCATATACAATCTCAATCTATCTCCCACTTTCAAATTCCTTACATCTACAAACTGCCCACCTTTTGTAAGTAACTTACCATTCAGACCTATCCTAAAAGAGTCACCACTATCAAAAGTAATCCTAATAGCAGGAATTTTGCTATCAACATCCTGAATTATGTCATACATCATGGTAGCAACAATCGTATTTTCTCTGTCAATGGAAAATACCCTTGCAGGCTTTTTCTCTCTACACAGATCATATATGCTTACTCCATGTCTGCCATCAGACATGGCTATCTTTGTATCTGCTGGAATAGGTGAAAGCATCTCACACCTCCTCTCTGTCTAAGACTTCAGAGATGTCTTTCTTGAATATAAAATATGTTATTCCGTGTGGGTCTGGTAAATCTGCTCTCACGCATTCATAGGCCTCTATCCCCACTTCATCTACCACTCTAAATCTCTCTCCTTTATCAGTGACTATAATTTGTCCTTTCTTAGCATTTGGTTTATAGAACGGAAACTTTAACTGTTCTACTTTCATGGTATGCTCCTTTTACAACCACCCATAATCTTTCAATATATCAATCAATTTCTTATCTACTTCGTGATCTCCTTTAACCCACTTAGGATTAGCTACCATTCCCATAAACAAGTCTCCAAGATTGTTAGCAAAGTCCTCTAGTCTCAGATCATCATTTATAAGAAATCTCAAAGTAACAGTTGCCATTTTCTTACCTGAAAATAGAACAAAAGAAACATCCATGAATTTATTGTTATTATACTCTTTCTTAATCTGCTCTTTTTCTTCTTCACTTATGTTATCTAACCTATCAATATCTATCTCATAAGCAGTAAAATCCTTATTTTCAAATTTCTTATCCAACATTCCTTTATAGACTTTCATAATTTAACTCCTTCTCTATCTCCCACCAATCCCTGACTCTCTTTATTCTGCTATTCTCCACTACATCCCTATTCCAAGGTTTATCCAATAGGAAGATTCTTACATCTGTCCTATTGTAAACATCCAAGACAGTCTCAGCCCTATCTTCAACAAAAACATCAATCCCTTCTCTCACAATTATCCTGCTCTTGTCAGGTATTCCGTGCTTATTCTTTACACAGAGATGCAACTTGAATCCAAATTCAATAGGTGCATTCATCAGCAATCTCATTGTAGAGTCAAGGAATCTGCGGTGTCTGTTTGTTACAATGTGAATGGGATAGAATCTATTCCTTAGTCTACTCATAACATCTACAAAATCATCCCTATAAGGAATCTCATCCTTTTCAAGAACTCTGTCAATAGCATCCCTTACAACTCTCTCATCTATATCCAGAGCATCAGAGATACTATATCCATCTATTCTGGATAGAATCTCAGCACCATATCCAAGCTCTTTTATTATCTCATCAGCAGTCCTGACAATGCAATCATCCAGATCTACACCCAAAATCATATCTTTATCCTTTTATCCCCGAAATCTTTAAACACCAGCTCATTCCCTTTTCCTATGGTATGCCAGCACTTTAAACTCTTGAGGTAAATATTAACAAAATCTCTATTCCTGAGACAGTTGAGAATGAAATTCTCAACAAATCTACCACATTCATCTTTATTGCCATATCCATTAGTGAACACAAGGATAGTATCATACAAGCCATCTGCTGAGTAAAAGGCAAGTTCTCTCACAAATTCACCAAACTTATCCATACAATCAAACCTACCATTATACAAATGCCACATATAGTATCCTATAATATCAACAATAGTTCTGTCAGCTACAAACTCCTTATTATGAGACACAGCAAATAGATGACTTGATAGGATAGCAGTCTCAAAGTCGTGTATATCTTTCCCTTCTCTCCAATCAAACTCGGTGCATTCAAGCAACTCTCTTGCAAATTCTGGAATGAGCTGGATGTTAAGGAGTTTGGAGATTTTGGTGGCAAGACAGCTCTTTCCTGCTCCGTGGTAACCCGCAAGAGCGATCTTGCTACCATACACTTCAATAGGCTTGTCAGGCGGGCTATACCATTTTGTACTAGTCCCATCTATCATACAGTCTCTCCCCCTGATCTATTAGATGCAACTTGCTGTTTTGCCACTTCAGCTTTGAGAGCCATCAGAGCCTCTTCCTTCTTCTTCTTTCTCCTTTCCATAGCACTGTAGTAGTCATCGTTGGGATCATATAGGAATCTCAGTTCTTGTTCATCTATAAATTCATAGATTCTCTCAGGATGGGCAGAGAAAAGCATGAAACTTACCATATCTATACCAAAACCAAGCTGAACACCAGTCAGCCTTGATGGAACTCCAATAAGTTCACCTGTATCTTTAAGGAATAAAGCTCCGCCCGAGTTTCCAAAATACCCATTACCTGAAGACATAAGGTAGCGTTTCTGATCTATTATCTCTTTTAGGAAAGTAAGTTGACCAAAAGTGCAAAATGGTTCATGTGCAAGTGAACATCCACTAACTACTATGTCCATAAACAATCTTAAATCCTTTATTCTCTCTCTTGGTATCAATTTAGCTACATATTCAAACTTTCTTGGACTATCCAATTTCAAAACTGCAAGGTCGTGAGCTTTATCATAAGCAATAATTTCAGCATTGTATCTGTTAGAACTATCCACAGTTGACATGTTTACATAGGAAAATGTCTCTACTTTAGCCATCTCAAGAAACTCTTTCTCTATGTTCTGCTTGAGTAGAGAATCCCAATCTTTCTTGTGTTTGATTAGATCATCAATGACATGTTCATTTGTAAGAATGAATGTCTGATACTCATCTGGATTCTTAGGATCAGGTTTACTGTAGATAATCGTTCCAGAGCCTGCTGCTTTTTGAGCAAAGACTCTGACTACAGGATACAAAAATGTCTCATGCATCTTCTTTAATTCTTCTGTGTTCATAGGTTACCTCCTTTTTATTATAATTCCTCACATATTATTACACCACAAATATCCATTAATTTATTCGTTTTCTCATCAATGAACTCAATGCATCCACCCACTTTTCTTTCAATGTGTCCGTTGGTAGTCCAACTGCCAATTACCGATCCGTCATAGGCATATAAAGTTATCTTTGCCCTTTCACCAATCCACTCCCTTTTCTTTCCCTTCCATCCTCTTTTCACTCTTTCACATCCAGCAAAAATAAACAATAAAATCATTAATATAACAATTAACTTTTTCATATCACATCTCCTTTCTCTAAAACATTTACAAAGCAATTAACCTAAATCCCAACTTTCTTTAAAACTCTTTTTATCTCTGGTATCAAATCTTCTTCAGCTTCTTTAAATCCCCAATAACTGCTTATTAGCATATATAACTCCATAATTCTTACGAGAAATTTTATAATACATCTATCATCACATTTCTTTAATAT
>Ga0180301_10000815_pt1 | contig 24360 bp, 12 predicted proteins | sample GuaBasSediGuay16_FD_121797 | JGI IMG/M metagenome (GOLD analysis project Ga0180301, IMG submission 121797) | Subseafloor sediment microbial communities from Guaymas Basin, Gulf of California, Mexico - Guay16, Core 4569-2, 12-15 cm | ecosystem: Environmental > Aquatic > Marine > Hydrothermal...
CGAGGAAGAGAAGACAGAGGAGGGAGGCAACGGTTCACCTGCCCCCCCACCACCTCCGCCAGAATAGAAAGGCTCATGGGCTCTTCTGGGCTCGATAGGCCATACGTTCCAGGATCTCAGCTATTGAGACTATGCTCTCCTGATCAAGTGACAGCCTTGCAGCCTCCTCCCTTAAGTGGATGATCCTCTCGGAGATCTCTCCGCTGTCCAGGAGGGGGATACCTTTACGCCTTTTAACATCCCCTAGCTCTCCGAAGAGCTCCTGCCTCTTTTTAATGAGATTTAGGATCTGGGTGTCTGTCTCCAATATCTCTCGCCGGATTTCGGAATAGTTTCTCACCATGCCCCACCCTCATAGATAGGGCACTAAAAACTTTACTATATGCTCATGTCGTCCACAGAAGGTCCTATTACAGAGAGTCCACCAGGCCCCACCTCTAGGATGAACTGCCTCATGGAGTGTTCGTTCTGTCGCATCTTTATAACCTCAACATACCTCTTCTTTCCCTCAAGAGTCCTTCTAACTCCTAGCTCTACTACGCCGTCTGCCAGGAAGTTCTCGCTTTCGGTTGTTGATATGGTAGGCTCCCGGGGAAGCTCTTTGATTATAAAGGATGTCAATTTCTGGTCCCTTAAAAGCTTGAAGAAGTAGTAGATCCTCTTCCTCAAGTATCCCTCCCCCTCCATCCGCATCAGGGAATAGAGGGCGTTCAGAGAGTCCAGGGCGAATATTTTGAAGGCGTCTCCGTGCTCCTCTTTGGTGGAGACCACCAGCCTCTCTGTGAGCTCCAGAAAATCCGTATGCTCGCTCTCGTCCCGGTAGAGCTCTCTGGTCTTGTTATAGTCGGCGATAAATATCCGGTCATTGGTGGGAATCCCTATGGACTTTATGTTTTTGAGGAGCGATGTTTGAGACTCTTCAATTGTGGCGTAAAGAGCGATGTACTCTGGGTGGTTCTCCAGAAACTTGGATATCATATTATACGTGAAAGTGGATTTCATGGTCCCAGTATAGCCCGTCACAAGAATGATGAGGTTCTCATAATTGTTCGTTTTAAATATCTTGTTTATTCCTCTTATGGTGTTCTGGAACATCTACTACCCCCCTACCTGTGTAGGGACGTAAGGAGGTGAGAGATAAAAAATTTTTCCTTTTTCGGCCACATATTACAGCGATTGAGCCAAAAACGTTATCTACCCCTGTGTATTTTTTTTCCATCATGAAGTGGAATGTCCTGTTGCTCACTGCGCTCATTATAACTACTGCTCTCAGCGTCCTGCCCCCTATCCCGGCCGGAGGTCGCCTCCCGCAGATGCCATCCTCTGACACAAGGGAGGAAGAGTGGGTTCTCAAGACCCATTATGTGATCACCGCCGAGGACGACTCTCTTCTTGATAATAACCAACTTCTAAAAGATGAAGGGCGCTTCGTCTTTGAGAACAGCTCCTTTTCCACATCCTTTGAGATCGAAGATGTATGGACCTCCAGTCTGTCTCCCACCTCAGCTGGTCCGCCTTTGGTAGAGAGCGGGAGGGAGGCCTACCTCGCTTACGTGAAGAGAATGGACTGGTTTAACTACTCCTTCAGGATAGTCCACTCCTCCGACAGGGGACGGACCTTCGATGACGAATACGTGGTGGACAACGCACCTTCCTCTGAAGACTCTTCTGTAGACATCAAGATCTTCCGGGGAGAGCTCTTCTACATCACCTCCACTGTCCACCTAAGTGGCGCCTCGGAGCTAAAGGTCAGAAGAGGCAGAAGTGCCTCAGAGCTCCCCTCAGCGGTGGTCACTGTTCTATCGGAGAATCTGAACGGCACCCGCATTGAGTCGGTGGCCTCATCCGGCGCTCTGATGATCTTCTGGAAAGAGGGCTCCACACTGCGTATGGGAAGGTTTGATGGCAACACCTGGACATTCTCAAATATCACAAGCGCAGTCGCATTCACCACCTCTTCGGCCTCCGATGAAGTGTTTTTGTACTACACTACAGGCGGAGGCCAGATCAACGTAGTCCGCTCTCAGGACTTCGGTGCCTCCTGGTCCACTCCTCAGACCGTCATAAGCCTCCCGAGAGAAGTAAACATGGTCTCCGTGGTCTGGGGCAGCGGCAGGTTCCACATGGTATTCAACTACAGAAGGGCACCTCTGCAGATCCTCTACTCCCGCTCAAGAGATGGGGTCCTCTGGGAGAATCCAAGGGTCATAGCTACATACAGCATGAACTACCAGGATGGTTCGGATGATCTCTCTATTGCACTCTATAAGGAGAATGTGACGGTGGCATACGAGAACTCTTCAGGAAGAATATGCCTTCTTAACTCCACAGATTCTGGGAATAGCTGGGGTGCGCCGTGGTCCTTCGGGGACACACATGCCCACTCCCCCGCCCTTCACCCCTCCGGGAGATACCTCCTCTACCTTGAGGGGAGGCGACTCAACATCTGCCTTCTCAACAGGTACCAGTATACTTCCACGCTGCGGACTAAGGAACTTTACATACCAGCACTGAAGAAGATCGAGGATGTAGCCCTCCTCTCCCGAGACTTCTCAGGGAACATAACCTTTAGACTGTTGAGCGGCGGGGTCCAGATATATCCCCAAGATAAGGAGTGGGAGGTATTGAGTCCGCAGATAGGCACACTGGAGGGCGCCGAGTATACTTTTATACATCATCTCGACATGAACGAGAACCTTAGCCTGAGAGGAGTGATTCTAGAAATGAATCTCACCCGGGACAGTGTGTGGACCCCGCACATAGACTCGATAATCATAAACTATTCCACCGCCTTCCCCTTCACCGAAGAGTTCGATGACTCCCTCCTCATTGCCGAAGGAAGGAACATATCAGTAATCTCTGGAAGAGTGCACCTCCTTCCGGGGAGTGAGAGAGGCTATTTCCTTTTGGGCCCCGTCATCCCTGACGGCATCTGGCCTGCCAACCTCAAGGTCACTTGCAGCGGAATGGTTGAGGGCGACTCCATTCAATTTTCACTGCTTGACGAATTCAAAGCCCCATTGAGAGGCTTCGCAGGGATATACCACGACTCAAACATAAGTGACAATGGAAGGTTTCTAATACAATGGAATGGAAAATACCTTGACTCACTCCCACCTTCAGAACCTGTATACTTCAGGGTGGATTTCTTGAGGGGGGAGGGCGACCCCTCCCTGTTCAACCTTACGGTGGATTACTCAGATCCTCCTCAGATCCTGTCACTATCCGCAAGCCATCTCCTCGTGAACAGAACCGCCACCCTGGAGCTGGTGGCCGCAATATCCGACCCCGACGATGATGTGATCAACCTGACGGTGGTTTTCAGCTATGTAGACCCCTCAGGATACGAGGGGAAGGAGTTCCTGAGCAGTCCGTTCTACTCCGACGGTGAGTGGAGAGCTATCTTCCACCCCCCGTCCAAAGCCCCGACAGGGGATTATCTCATGGTGGTCCGAGCAGTAGATCCGAACGGCCAAAGCAGCAGAGCATTCTACATGTCCGATAAGATCAGGGTGCTCAACAATCGGCCCACAAAACCTGGAATCTCCCTTAACCCACCCCGCCCCAAAGGAGGAGATTCTATAAAAATCACAGTAGTTGAGCCCTCCACCGACGTGGAGACGGATGAGGCAAATATAACTTACAACTACCGGTACTACCTGAATGGCACCCTCTACGAAGAACATCTGAACATCAGTCAAAGAGAACACACCCTTCCCGCAGGGATCATAAAGAAACATCAAGCATGGAAGATTGAAGTGAGAGCCTATGACGGGGAGAATGAAAGCGAACCCGCTGTGATATCCTTCAGCGTGGAGAACTCTCCGCCGCATGTTGTTATGGTAGGGCGTCAGATCACAATAGAGGAAGACAGTGGTATACACGGTATACCGATGAACGACATCTTCATGGACTGGGACGGGGACAGACTCCTCTACTCATACAAGGTGGACGGAGAGGGTATAAACGTGGATATAAGAGGGGATACGCTCTATATTGAGCCTGAGAAGGATTTTTGTGGCGAGGTCCTCCTCAACCTCTCCTCTTCGGACGGGGAGAACATAACCGGCTTGCTTTTGAAAGTGGTGGTGACCCCCGTGGACGACCCCCCCAGATGGGAGCCCTTAAGAGACATAACGGTCATGCAAGATGAGTGGGTCACGGTGGTCATACGAAGTTGGGACGTGGATGGTGATCATGTAGTGGTCACAAGCAATATAATGAGTCAAATTGAGGGGCTTGAAGAGGGTGTGAACTACGTGAGCTACACAAATGGCAGCTTCAGGATAAGGCCTGACAACAGCATGGTTGGATCATTTGTGATAACAGTCTCCTTCAGCGACTCTAAAACCACCCTTCAGGACAGTTTTGTACTCACAGTCCTGAATAGGGACGACCCCCCCACTCCGCCCCAGATCCAGTGCAGTCTCAGTGAGAAATACGTATTCGTGGGTCGGCAGTTCACGCTCTACGGAAGCTCCTCCGATCCGGATGAGCTATGGGGACAGAACCTCAGATTCACTTGGTACTCCTCCCTAGAAGGGCTACTGGGCGAGGGTAGGACGCTGAATGTGACCCTGTATAAGGTGGGCCACCACACCATAAATCTCACCGTGAGCGACGGAAACCACACCGTCCAGAGCTCCATAGACGTGTGGGTCGTAAGGGAACCTACCAAAGAACCTGTGAGCAGCAGAGTCCCGCTTCTGGCCGCCACAGGAGCTTTATCTGTTGTCCTCGGAAGTATCTTGGCATTCCTCATGTTCAAAAGATCAAAAGGAGAGGCCGGAGAGGAGGGTGAGAAGCCCGCAGCTCCGGAGAAGAAGGAGGAGGACACCGAGATCTCCAGAGGGAAGATAGATCAGCCTCCCTCCTGAGGAGGTATGTACTTAACCTCCGTCTCCTCCTTTCCACCTTCAGACGGCGGGGAGTGCTGAGGTGGAGGCAATGGGGGTTTCCGGACGACTGCCGCCGGCGGGCTCCACGGAGGGGTCAGCCCCTCAGGGCCTTTCGCAGTGGGTTCCTCAGCTGCCTTTTTTCCTCTCCCCCTCTTCTTGATGTAATCAAAAAGATAAAGACCAAGGATCGGTATCAGCCCCAGAAGGCCCATAACAAAAAACTGCCATAGCTTTGAAGGCACATAGACGCTCCTCTCCACGGCGCTTCCTACGCCCTCAGCGTTTACTGCCCTGATCCGGTAGGTGTACCTCACGCCGTCTTTCACATCCAGATCAACATACATCCTAGCATCCCCATCAACCATCGCGTACTCCCTTACCGCTCCACCTTCCTCACCCCGATAGATGATGTAGCCTGTCACCTCAGATCCGCCATCGTTCTCTACACCGCTCCAGGTCAGGAGAACTGCCTTGTCTTTTTTACTATATTTCACGCTGAAATCCTTTACATCCCCCGGAACACCCTTCACCTCCACCGAAAGATAATCCGATTGCCCGCCCTCTCCTAGGGCGTTTTCCGCCCTAATTATGTAATAATATTCTTTCCCCGCCTCCACCGTAGTGTCGCTGAAGCTTCTGCTGCCGGCCGGAAGCTCTATTAGCTTCACCATGTTCGCTGGGGAGAGCCCTCTGTAGATGACGTAGCCCGTTAGAGGATATCCTCCGCTGTCGTCAACCCCTTCCCAGAAGAGATCCACATGGTCCATGCCCATACCTATGGCGGTGAAGCCCTTCACCACCCCAGGAGGGGTTGCTGGGAAGACCGAAACCACCCGTGAGCGCCCCCCCTCCCCCACATCGCTGAAGGCGGCAACAGCGTAGGCGTACACCTCCCCTTTCAGAACTTTGTCATCCCTGTATCGGAAGGCCGTAGGACCGAGCTCTACAAGAAGCTCAAGCTCTCCTCCTCCTACGCTTCTGTAGATGCGATATCCTTTTATCTCGGAACCGCCAGTATCTCCAGGCTGTGACCAGACGATCAGTACCCCACCCACCTCGTAGGTGGCGGATATAGAGCCTGGCGCCTGGGGGACGGAGGAAGGTTTAAGTTCAATAATCTCCGTGAGCTCGCTCTCGGCGACAGAGGTGAAAGAGCGTATGCTGAAGCGATACACAAGTCCGTTGGTGAGCCCCCCAATATGGTATGCTCTGACCTCCGGACCCACAATCTCTATCCTCCACTTAAGTTCTCCAGACGCTTGCCAATATATCATATAGCCCTCAATAGGTCTCCCACCGTCGAAGAGTGGTTCTTCCCACGAAAGCTCCACCCAGCCATCACCGGCCTCCCCTCTAAAATCTCGGGGTGGGTCGGGGAAGGTGTACGGTATCGCCTCCCCATAGACCCTTCTGCCCTCTCCGAATTCGTTGTACGCGCAAACTGCGTAGACATATCTCACCCCGGGGGCTACGTCGCTGTCGGTGTACCCCATCTCATCGGGTGGGAGAGTTAGATAAAGCTCAAGCTCACCGCCCAGCACCCCTTTGTAGATTATATAACCTTTGACCGGGACCCCTCCGGTGTTTTCAGGCTCGTCCCATGACAGATAGACCGCTTTCTTCCCCCCTGCAATAGAGAAGTATGAAACCTCCCCAGGAGCCTCTCCAATAACAATTTCACCCGAGAGGCTCCTCTCACTTAGTCCCCAGATGTTTCTCGCCTCTATTCCGTATCTGTAGGTATATCCGAGTCTGACATCAACATCCACCCACACGGTGCCCTGTACGACTGCAACGAGCTCCATTCCACCCCCGTTCACACTGCGATATAAGTAGTAATCTAGGATCTCATAGCCGCTTATGTCCACCGGCTCAGACCATAGAAGAGTGACTCTATCCCTCTCAGGGACCGCTCTCAGGTCTGTTACGGGGCTTGGAATCTTCCCCGGTATCGCACTCCCGATATCGCTTCTTCCGCCCTCCCCATACGCGTTCACCGCAGTCACATAATAGAAATACCTCACGCCGTAACCCACATTACGGTCATAAAGGATACGGGTTCCAACCGGGACCTCCTCATATAGCTCAAAAGGCGAGGTGCCAGCTGACCTGTACACCCTGTATGACATCACGGGGGTTCCCCCATCAAAGTGAGGGGGAAGCCAGGATATCATGATCTTTCCCTCAAGTGGAACAACTTTAAGGTCTACAGGTTCTGAAGGGTAGGTATAAAGGTAGATTGCGAGAATGTTGCTCTTTCTCCCCTCGCCCACGTAATTTACGGCAGTGACATAGTAATAATAACTCCTCCCGGGTGGGAGGCCTGTCTCCGTGAAATTCGTGCCTCTGGTGGATCCGACATAGGTGAAATAGACGTTGTCGCTACTTCTGTAGATTCTGTAGTGCGTCACAGGCCAGCCTCCATCATCCAATGGCTCCTGCCAGGTCAGCGTCACATTGGTTCCGTTCACATCTCCTGTTAAGCCCTGTGGTCCCCTTGGTGGAGTGTATGGAGTTCCATTTGCAACGGGTGATAGACCCCCCATCCCACCTATTGTATATGCCCTTACTCTGTAGTAATACGTACACCACATATCATAATATCCATCCACAAACTCAGTGACATTTCCCACCCTTCTGAACTCTGTAAGCGCCCCGGGGGAGGTACCCCTATAGATGATATATCCATCGATGGGCACTCCTCCTGTGTCTCTGGGGGGAGTCCAACGCAATCTGACCGAATAGTTCTGATTCTCACAGGTCAGGTTCTCAACAGGCCCCGGGAGATGCGGATAAAGTTTTGTTAAGAAACCATCATAAGGACCTCCACCATAGCTTGTAGAGAGCGCATTAGAGGTCGTTGGAAATGATGAGGAGGCTGTGGTGCCAGCAATGTATGCAAATTTTCGATCGTCTACAGCAAATCCCAAATTTGTCATTCCAAAGTCATCTGCGGGTCCACCGAGGAAGGTACCATATAGAAGCCGTGTACCTGAAGAATTTATCTTCAGAACAAGAAGGAAGTCATCCCAGGAACCGTTGTAGTTCACGCTGTATGATCCCGGAACGACAGGGAGGTCCCATGACCTAGTTCGCCCCCCAATGTAAATTGTATTATTTTTACCTAAAATTATACTCGCTCCAAAATCATCCGCAGAGCCTCCTACGTAGGTGGAGTACTCTATTTTAGTTAGATTTCGATTGAATATAACCGCTATTATATCACTATTGCCATTGGCAGTTCTGTCAAATGCATTTGTAGTCACGGGTATGTTATTTGACGAAGCACGACCAATAATATATAATTTAGAAGTTTTATCGAGTTTCATGTCAATAAAAGAATCTGTACCGCCACCTCCAAAGAAAGTGGAAGATTCGATAATTGACAAGTTGTAAGGTACCGCTGCAAGAAATGTATCATATGTTCCTCCATTGTAAGTGTTGTCATATCCCCCAACTATAGGGAAGTTCGAAGAGGATGTGGGACCACCCACCAGGACTGTCTTGTTCTTCTCATCTAGGGCAATACAATAAATGAAATCATCATTGGTTCCACCGAGGTATGTACAGGACACTAGGCGGGAACCTGTCTGGTTAAAAATAGCTATGTATGCGTCCTTCCCACCAGAGCGTGTTGTTGAATATGCTCCAGCTGTAGTTGGAAAGTTAGAAGAATAAGTCTCCCCACCAACGAAGATATAGCCTGTCTCATTTACACTTAAAACTTCTCCATAATCATGATTGCTCCCACCCAGATATGTTGAGAACATCAATGCTGATCCATTATGGTTAAGCTTTAACACAAATGCATCCAGATATCCATATCGCCCGTTAAAGGTTCTATCATAGGCATTTGAAGTTGTAGGAAAATTTGATGAATAAGTCCATCCAGTTACATAAACATTGTGTGAGTTGTCAACAGTGATGTACCTAGCACAATCATCAAGTGTACCGCCGATATAGGTTGAATATATAAGTTGCATCGTTGTTCGGTTAAAAGCCATAACAAATACATCAAAACCTCCGCTATTACTCTGCGAATATGATCCATTAGTTGTTGGGAAGTTATAAGACTTGGCAAAACCCGCCACATACAGCTTATCTTCCATCAATGCGATTTTTTGAATTCTATCGTCTGATATCCCGCCGAGAAAAGTAGAATATATTAGGGGGTCTATCACAAGATCACAATTCTTATCGTAATCTCTAACCTCAAATCCGACAACGCCTTCTGAAAGAAGTTTCCAAGAGGCTTTTACAGTTTCTGACCCCCCTAGCTGATAAGCAAAAGGTTTTGCTTCATAAACCCCATATCTCGATGAAAGATAAAGCAAACCCTCTTTGGTTATAATAGGCCTCACACCTACATATCTCAATCTTATATCCTCTGGTGATCCGCCGGGATGTATTATAAAGTCGTACTTTATCCCACTATTGCTTATATAATATTTTAAATCAATATTTTCATAGATGTTATAATAAGTGAGTGAAGAATAGCATCTAGCATTTGTAACCCATCTGTTTTTGTCTGAAGTTAAGAAGAAATTAAATCTCCCCGGTTTTCGGTCGGTTCCTACTGGAAGGATATCTTTACTATTTACAAAATAAACTTTGTAGCTAAGTTCATTATTTTTCTCATCATGGACATTGTAAACAATACCACCTTTTAAAAAGAATATGGAAAAATTTGGCATGTTGAGATAATAGAGTATATTCGGGTCTTTTTGACCTTTGTTTTCAATTATAATCCCATCAGTAACAGAGTTTATATCGCTTATAATATCCAGTGTATCTTGTGTCGGTTGCTGAGGAGTAACAGTAGACTTGGCGGCCTGTCCAAACTGAGGTGCTTCTAACCAAATAAAAGGCAGGAACATTATGGAAATCAGAGCAATCAAGACCTTATCACGACGGCTTCTTTTCATAAAGACCACCGTGTTGTATGTATATGTGGTTTCAATATTTAGGCTTTTTGTTTAGCCCTTCCTTACTACTTTTGGCGGTGTAGAGCAGATTAACTCCACCGAGCCAGGCATTATTTGTCACCTCAATTCAACTCATAACGACAAGGAAATAAGCTCCAACACCTCTCTAGCAGCCTGTTTTCCGAAAAGTACTTAAGATGGTATATCCTCCTCTTCAAACATGTCGCTTGTGCCGATAAAACACATGCAAAACCAGGGGGAAGGTAATACATGCGAAAGGTCTTTCAAAATTCCAAAATTCACTCCTTTAATTGTTTTCGACTGAAGATAGGAGGAGCGGCTAATGACCGACCAGCCCAACTTTATATTTGTGGTCATTGACACACTTCGGAAAGATTATGCTAAACCAATTGAAGAACTTCTTAAAGAGTTTGATTTTATTACCTACGATAGGGCCATAGCGCCGTCTCCATGGACCTCTCCGAGCCATGCCTCAATGTTTACAGGATTGTACCCGTTAGAACATGGAACTCACGAAACTAGAAGTAGGAAGGATTGGGACGTGCGGTTCAAAGGAGATAATATTTTAATTTCTCATTTAAAAAATCTAGGTTACACTACATTTTTAATCAGCGCAAACCCCCATATTACCCCTAGATTTGGATTCAAAGGTTTTGACCACTTTTTCGATTCATGGAATGGTCCTACACATATAAGTGTGTTAAAGAGTAATGAAGAAAAAAGAGTTTTCGACCTTTTGAAAAAGAATGATTTCTCTAGAAGAGAGACAGCATTAGAACTTTTAAGAATGAGGGACTACGAATTATTTGTCAAAACAATATTCCATCATATTACCCGGAAAGTACTAGATAAACCCTATCAATATGTGTCTAGCAGGCTTAGAGGTTATCCCATGGATAAAGGTATAGAGAACGCTACCGAATACATTAAAAACTCTAGAAAGATTATGAGAAGCCCATTTTTCCTTTTCATAAACTTGATGGAAGTACATGAGCCATATTATTGGGGGGAAAACTCTCACAATGCGCTTTTAGAGAATTTAAAAACTAATGCATCAATATCTCCTAAGCTTTTAAAGAAATGGAAAGAGTTATATCCAAAAGAAGTTGAATATGTTTGTAAGAAGCTTAAGTCATTTATTAATGTTTTAAAAGAACAAAATATTTTCGATAACACATTAATCATAGTTACAAGCGACCATGGTCAGTTGCTTGGAGAACACGGGCGTATAAGCCATGGAACATTTCTATACGATGAGCTGTTAAATGTGCCTCTTCTGATAAAATATCCTGCTGGCTGTAATACCAAAATCAGTCCTATCGAAACTGAATATATAAGCATAAAACAGCTTGCTCCTTTTATTATTAATATTGCCGAAGGAAAATCGCCAAAGAAAGATATTTTGTACTCTCGTGTGGTATTCTCAGAAAGTTACGGTATTCAGAACCAATATGAAGAGCCAAAAACTGCTTTAGAAAAAAAGAATATCATACATCTTGAAAAATATCGGATTGCAATATTTTACAAAAGTTATAAGGGGGTGTTTAACGTTAATGATTGGAGATTTGAGGAGGTTGTATCTTATGAATCCAGTGTGGAGATTTCTAATAATATTAGAGAGAAATTAGAGGAGGAGGTAATAAAGTTTTTAAAGACTAATCTTGTCCTAAAGAAACTTAGAGGACAGATATAACAAGTGCTATAGAACTCTATATTCTCGAAGGAATGTTGTTTTTATCACGTGTAAACAATTTCTTTATAAACTCCATATATTTCTTCTATTTCTAGAGACCCATCGTCTATTCATCCTGTAGGGAAAGTGGGGAAGTACAACATTTAATCACATCCTAGATACGTCAATTACCGTTGCTGTAACAATAATTGAAGGTGGACCGGGCGGGATTTGATTAGGAAGACTCCTTCGCTTGGAGTCGCCACATACGGACTCTTCCAACCTGTGCGGTTTCATCGTTTCTAATACCTTTTAGAAACCGCACAGACCCAAGGTTCAAATCCCGCCCTCGGTACGTTAATTACCGTTGCTGTAACAATAATTGAAGGTGGACCGGGCGGGATTTGAACCCGCGGCCTCCTCGTTGCAAGCGAGGCGATCTGCCGGGCTGATCTACCGGCCCGCAGTTAACAGGAGAAAATCCACCCCATATATAATTCTTGTTTCAGAAGAGTTCTGTTCCCTCTTTTTCAACCCTATGACAGGCTACAAGGTGTCCATCTTCCACCTCTACCAGCTCTGGCATCTTCTTTTTGCAGATATCAATAGCATAGAGACACCTTGTCCTGAAAGGACAGCCAGAAGGTCTGTTTATGGGGGAAGGTATCTCCCCTTTAATCGGCAATGGGGGCTTCTCTCGGGTTGGATCAGCTACAGGCACAGCTCGTATAAGAGCCCGGGTGTAAGGATGGAGCGGCTCTTTAACTATTGTTTCGGTATCGCTGACCTCTACAAGCTTTCCAAGGTACATCACCGCCATTCTGTCGCTCATATACCTTGCCACAGATATATCGTGTGTGATCAGAAGAATCGCAATTCCGTATTTCTCACGGAGTAACAGTAATAATTTCATCACTCCAGCCCTGATGGATACATCAAGCATTGAGACGGGTTCATCAGCCACTATGAATCGAGGTTCAACCACCAACGCTCTTGCTATGGAAACCCTCTGTCTCTCTCCCCCACTCAATTCGTGGGGAAATCTCTCCAGGTACTCCTCAACAGGTTTAAGGCCGGCATCGTTTAACGCCTTCTCCACCCTCTCCATCATCTCTTCCTGAGATTTAGTCATTTTATAGTTTATAAGGGGCTCTGCAACCCACTGGCTTACCGTCATTCGGGGGTTTATTGAGGCATAGGGGTCCTGAAATATCATCTGGACATTCTTTCGGAAGGCTTTGAGCCTTTTTTTTCTTAGCCGCGCCACATCAGTGCCCTTAAACAGTATTGAGCCTGAAGTGGGGTCATCAAGTTTCACAAGGAGTCTTCCAATGGTGGTCTTACCGCAACCAGTCTCGCCCACAAGACCAAATACCTCTTTGCTTCTTATGTCAAACGTAACATCATCCACAGCCTTCACAAAAAGAGGTGTCCTGAACAAACCTTTTTTGAGTGGGAAGTATTTCTTCAGGTTCCTCACTTCAATAACGTTTTCTTCACCATTCACTGCCCTCACTCTCCGCCTTTACTTTATGACACCATACAATGTGGGTTTTTGATAGCTTCGTGGGTCTCGGAACCTTCTCTCTGCAGACATCTTTAGCGTAGGGACACCTGGGATGGAAACGGCACCCAGAGGGCGGGTTCACAAGAGGGGGGGGAGACCCGGGGATAGAGGCGAGCCTTCTGTGAAGCTCTTCTCTCTCACCTTTTATGGTGGGGATAGACTTTAGGAGTCCTACAGTGTACGGATGTTTTGGCTCTTTGAACAGATCCTCAGTTCTTGCTAGTTCAGCTAGCCTCCCGGCGTACATGACGGCCATTTTATCAGATATCTCCGCCACAGTGGAGATATCATGGCTAATTATGATCATAGCCATTTTGTATCTTTCCTGTATCTTCTTGATCTCTCTCAATATTCTGTACTGGGTGATCACATCCAGTGCTGTTGTGGGTTCGTCAGCGATCACAAGTGGTGGATTGAGGGCTAGAGCCATTGCGATAAGTGCTCTCTGTTTCATCCCACCGCTATATTCATGCGGATAATTATCAATCCTGTCTGGGCTCAGCCCCACAATCCTGTAAAGCTGAACCACTCTCCTTCTCGCGTCCTTTTGGGTGTACTCTCTTATAGGCGTGGAGGAGTATGCAACTCGGGGGCTATCAGGGATCTTCTTCTGCCATTCTAGAGTGAAAACCATAAGATGCTGGACTTCCACGGGATGCTCAGTTAGAAGTTCATCAAGTTCGCCGAAGACCTCAGCGGCTTTATCTCGGGATTCCATATGCACCATAAAGCCTTTGCCGGCGTCATATATCACTTCCCTCAATTTCCATGAGAATTTGTGTTTTTTCAGCTCTTCCGTAATATAATCCTTCAGGAGGTCATGTTTTACACCAGCCTCCTCACCAACCACAGGAATGATAGCTACCGCCGCTCCCACAGATTTCAGAATGAAAGGATTTGTACTTCTCTCCCCGGCCTCGTTAAGATCCTCCAGTGTGAGATCTCTGTCCGAGAGCTCTTTAACAGGAATATAAATCTGAAGTTTGCTTCCTCTCTCCTCAACTCTTTCTGTAATTTCGCCGAATTTCAAAGTGGGTCTATGAATCATAATCGCTTCTTCAATCTGCTTACCCACCTTGTAGACGGGATTCAGGGCGTCCATGGCTCCCTGAAAAATTATGCTAATCTTATTCCATCTAATCTTTCTGATGTTCTCGTCAAATATATCTATAGTCCCATCCTTTTTGAGGTATTTAAGAAGGTCCTCTCCCATGAAGACTATTTTGCCTCCCTTTATATATGCATTTCTCGGAAGGAGTTGGGTTATGGCATATGCGGTTGTAGTCTTTCCGCAGCCGCTTTCCCCCACAAGTCCAAGGGTCTCCTTTTCACGAAGGGTGAATGACACACCATCTACTGCTTCCACCCATCCATCCCTTATCTTGAAGTACACCTTGAGGTCCTTTACATTCAATAGGGGTGGCATGTTATCTGCTCCTCAAACGTGGATTTACAACTTCATCAAGTGCCCGCCCGATAAGATAAAATGCTAGGGACAGCAGTGTGATGCCGATACCAGGAGGCAGAAGCCACCAGGGAGCGGTGAGGGTGTTACCGCTTATTCTCAGGTATTGTAGCATCATACCCCATGTTATGACTGTCGGATCACCAAAGCCCAGGAAGGCAAGTATCGCCTCAGTTATTATTGCTCCGGAGATGGTGAAGGTCATATAAAGGAAGGTGAACGGGAGGACGTTTGGCGCAAGGTGGACGAGGATAATCTTCGTGTTGCTGGCACCTGAGACACGGGCTGCATCCACAAAGCTTCTCGTCTTGAGGCTGAGGGTCTGGGCCCGGATAACCCTTGCAATGCCAGACCAGCTGAAGATAGCGATGATGATGATTATGTTTCGTATCGACCCCCCTAATATAGCCGCCATCAGGAGGATTATTACCAATACAGGGAGCGTCAGGAAGATGTCTGTTAATCTCATCAGGAGACTGTCAACCCATCCGCCGTAGTACCCAGATATTAGGCCTACAGCTGTACCCAGACCCACCGCTATCAGGGCCGCAAGGATTCCCACAACAAGCTCAATTCTTGTGGCGTAGACGAATTGTGAGAAAATATCGTGGCCAAATACATCTGTGCCCAGAAGATATCTGTTACCGGAGGGGTACACCCCAGGTTTTAAAGGAGCTATGTAGGTGCCCGTCAGCGACTTGACATATAAGGTGTTATCGCTTTTAACCAGGGCAAAATAATTTCCCTGATATGAGCCCACTCTGTTGAAGATGTTTCCCACATAGGTGACCGGACTCTCAAATCCGGGTTTTATGGCAAATGTAGCATAAAGCTCCATAGTCTCTTTCAATATGTGCACAATACCGTTGTCCGTGTTAAAAATATAGTGTCTTGAACTGGGCACGTATTCGGGGGTAGATGCAACAAATCCGTCAAAGGTGTATACTGCACTCCCATTCCTTTCTATCACACCGGTTGAGGGTTCTACACTTGCTACAAAGCCTCTCCCCTGCGATTCTCCAACGATGAGGGCTAAACCACGATAGGTGGCATAAACGCCACGGAAGAGGGGTTCTTTAAGTTTGCTACTGGAGAGAACTGTTGACCACGCAAGAGTCCCGTTTTCGGTATAGAAGGAATAGAGATAACCATCTGTTGACAGGAAAAGTATTCTGTCCTTGCCGAAGGTTTCCGAGGGGTCCTCTTTGTAGAAGGAGATCGGCCTCTTCTCAATAGGGTAAGGATTTCTTTCAGGGCCCGCCTCGATCTCAGTATAATTTACCTGCCATACAACCTCTCCAATTTCAATATTTTTCACAGTGCCTAAAGAGCTCTGATTGATATCCACACGGAGGGCCGCCAGAGAATGTGTGAGCGGTGCAATGATCATCGTTCCGTTCTTCATATCGGGTCTATCCAGAAACAGAATGTCGCCAAGGACCCTCTGGCCTTTCAAAGAAGAGATATTGTCAAGATTCACTGTGCTAACAAAGGTTCTATCAGCAATCTCCCCTATCTTCTGATTTGGTGGCACTCTCGCATAAAGAGATATCATACTCTCATTTGCCATCAGCAGATACAATCTCCCCTCTGTATTTACAAGGGACCATCGGTTCCAGAAATTGCTGTAGTATTTGGGCTCGAATCCGATGAGTATCTTCTTCAACACTGAGAGTGTATGATAATTCAGTTCGTATATAGTATCCTGGGCCACTGCAAGGTAAAGGTACTGTCTGAAGTCTACGGACCTAAAATAGGATATATTCTCGGGTACTCTGTACTGCACGGGATCTTTAAGGAGCATTCCCACACTCCTGTTTCCTTTATCCACTTTCTCAACTTTGTATCTTACTGCATGCCCTTCAAGCGAATAGACCAGGATAGACTCTAAACTCTCGTCCTCTCCATAATGTCCCACCGGAGTCTGCCAAGTATCTTCGGTGTGATGTTGAGGTAGGCTCTGGGTAACGCTGTCTGCCTTAAAGACGTCCTCGTCCGGTGCTACGAAATTGGGTGAATAGGGGGCAATAAAATCTGCAAAGATGGCAAGTATGAAAAAACCCGTCATTATTCCTAAGCCCAGTTTGCCGACCCTGCTCTCTTTATAGATCCTCCATCCGCTTTTGAACCGGCGTTTGCTTCTTTGAAGGAACTTTTTGAATCCTCCCACAGCTTTTTTTTCTTCCTCGGGCACGGCTCATCCCCCCTCCCCAGCAAGCCGTATTCGCGGGTCAAGTACGGCATAAAGCAGATCAGCGATGTAGTTGCCTATCAACACCAGAAGGGTTATTATGTATATGGTGGCTTGAGCTACGGGAAAGTCTAGCTGGTAAAGAGACGTTATATAAAGGAAACCCACCCCGGGGAAGCTGAAAACCTGCTCCAGAACCACCGCCCCCCCTATGGCAAATGCTAAGGCTATGACAAAAGACGTGACGAGGGGCAGCAGGGCATTTCTTGCGGCGTGGCGGAACAGCACCTTTCTTTCAGGAAGGCCCTTAGCTATAGCGGTGAGGATGTAGTTCTCTCCAATGACCTCAAGCATAGATGTTCGCATAAGAAGAATCGTGCCTGCCAGGCTCAGTAATAGTAAGGTGAAAAGGGGCAGGAAGGTGTGCCTCAGGATATCTAATATTGTGAATGGATATTTCTGAGGCCAAGCGGTTAGGGGGAACCAGCCCAGTTTGGCAGAAAAGACAAAGAGTAGTATGAGGCCAAGCCAGAAGGAGGGCATATTGTAGAAGACCAGTGAGGTGAGCACTGCGGTGCCGTCCGCAATCCCCCCCCTCTTCCATGCAATATATGAGCCTATGAGAGCTCCGAGAACGTAGGAGATAATCACGCTCATACCAAAAAGGTATAGAGTACGCGGAATCCTCTCTGATAACAGGTCGTTGACGGGGACACCGCGGGATATGGAATAGCCGAAATCAAACGTCAGCATGTTCCTCATATAGACAAAATATCTTTCTGTGACTGGCCGATCAAACCCGTAAAGATGTCTCAAATATTCCTTCTGAGAGGGCTTTATAAGCGGTGACTGGCCCAGCAAATCGTCAGGCCTCGCTGGAAGGAGCTCAAACAGTATGAAGACTATGGTGAGAATGATCAAAAGGGTCACAATCATCTGAAGTGTCCTCGCAATCAGATACCTTCTGAGGCCGGCCATTCTCTGCCCCCTTTAAATATAGAGCGGTGCGCTTAATGAGTCATCGTATATAAACCTTTTAAATAAAAAATCAATAAGCGGGCTTGTCGGGCCCGCTCGGATTCCCCAAATGGTTTTCACTCCTCTACCTTCTCTTCCGCTGGCTTCTTCTTCATCATCATAGCCGCAACGGCTACGATCACCAGTACTACGATTATTGCTATCACTATCCAAAGCCACGGCAGCTCTTCCTTTGGTTTTGTTGGCTTCTCTGGCTTCTGCACTGTCACAGTGTATTGATAGGTGGTTTCGACCCCCTGACTGTCCACCACGGTAATGGTTATGGTGTGTGGGCCCTCTGTCAGGTTGGTGAACGTGTAGCTGAAGCTGTTACCGGTCAGCGTCACGTTGATAGGTTCACCGCCGTCTATGGACACGGTAATCTGGCTCACATCATTTGAATCCGAGACTGTTCCTGAAACTGTGAACGCGGTTTCATTTATAGTTACACCCTCAGAAGGAATGTCCACAGTAACCTCAGGAACAGTGTTGTACGCCAGCAGATTGTAGGTTGTGGATGCCGCGCCGTAGCCGTCCATTGTGACACCGGTCTTTATCACAGGAATCGCAAAGACACCCGTGAGGCCGGAAGCAGTGTATGTGAACTGGATGGTGCCGGAAGAGTCTGTGGTTCCATTTGTGGGCTCCACCGTCCCGACATCTACGCTGATGTCCACAGTGGCGCCTTCAACAGGATTGCCGTTCTCGTCCAGCACCGTGAGGGTATAGGTAGCACTTCCCTCATATTCAACCATCACGGGTCCGCTCACAGTGGCGAAGAGCTCCACAGGCACATTGTATATCTCCGTTGAAGCGAATACAGAGGCGTAGCCCTCCATGACGGCTTCAATGTATAGAGGCTGTTTGACAGGTGTAGTCAGAATCTGTGAGTCCGTACTGCTCAGTCCGGTCACTGTAGCTGTGGTCATGCCAGTCTCATTGGTCGGGCCGGCCACCTCTGCGGAGAAGAAGGAGCCGGTTCCGTAAGCCTGTACGAAAACCTCCACGTCGACGCCTTCTACGGGTTCGTTGGCCTGGTTAATCACGGTGATTGACAGGTCAAAGGAGTTGTCCTCTCCCATGTCCTTCACAAGTCCCTGCTCCATCTCATACTTCACAGAGAGCATCATCTGTGTCCTCTGGACCACGAACTCCGTCATGAAGGCAGTCTTGCCGTTCATCACCCAGTAGAAATTGCTGGAATCGGGGGTCACATAGAATCCGGCCTTGGCCATGGGTACGATAATTATGCTGGGCACAGAATCCGAAAGTACTAATGTATCGGGGGTTATCTGTATGGTGGCCTCGCCATCCACAACATCCAGTCCTTTCATATTCTCATAGTCTACAAAGGTCCACCACTCATCCTGTAGGGACTGCCAGGAGTCGTAGAGTCCCTCGTTGAGCTCATTGATCTCCTCGTCCGTTAATAGATCGGAGAGGAAGTAGCCACCAGTGCTGACCGCCCCGCTGTCCAAATCTGTAAAGACCTGGATGCCCGCATAATCCCACAGGCTGCTGTAGATGTAGTCCGGGGCATCCTTTAAGGCCGCCGTTGAACCCTGGGGCGGGGCCCCAATAATGAACCCCACAGGCACAGTGCCAGTGGGTTTCTCCCCGTTTAAGTCGTAAAGCTCTATGGTGAAGTTGAGCGCAACGCCTGAATCGGGGTTGAGGATGGGTTCTCCGCCGTAATGGATTATTCCACCGTAGATGGGATCCTCGGGTGCATCGGAACCCTTGAAGAGTATTGTAACCCCGGCACCTATGCTTGTCAGCACCAGCTCGTTCTTGAACCATATCTGTGTGGCGGTCGTATTATTAAGCTCGCTTGAGAAGGTCACCGTAAGAACCCCATAACCGGTCTCATTGGTGTCCACAGAGAAGACAGGGCTCTCAAGAACCGCTTCGTTGCTGTACATCACAGAGATAGTCTCTCCGGAGAGAGGATTGCCGTCCTGGTCAAGTACCTTAAAGGTTATTGTGCTGCTTCTGTTGGTCTCGTTGCACGCAAAGGATGTGACGTCCTCTATAGCTATGTACTGCCACTGACTGGGTTCGGTGTTCTTTATTACAAGGTACTGGGTTACGGTACTGGTCATGTCACTTGCATATCCCTCTTTACTCACGGAGAGCGAAAGCCTTACCTCCGCGTGCTTGTTGAGGGGCAGCTCCGAGGGAGCCGTGTACACCATCGTGGCCGTTCCGTCCGCTCCTGTGGTCACCGTTGAATGATCCACCTCTCCGTAACCCATAAGGCCCAGATCAAGTTCTATCTGTGCCCCCTCCACAGGAGCGCCTTCCTGATCAACCACCTTCAATGTTATGGTGCTCGTCTCCCCGGGGAGGAGGAAGACCTTCTCGGGGGATGCCGTCATAAACAGCACGTCAGGTTTTGCTTTGACAACGCTTACTGTCTTTTGAGTGGTGAAGGAATTGGCACCGCTTGTGGCCGTCACTTGCAGGGTGAGGTATCCCACCTGCACGGGGGTCAGAGCGATGGTTGCCATTCCATCGCTTCCCGTGGTAACGGTCGCGTTGGGGATATCAAAACCGTCGCCTGAGAGGGTTACTGTAGCCCCTTCAACGGCCTTTCCATCCTTGTCAAAGACCAGTGCTGTTGCGGTGGTCTCCACCCCGTACTGAAGCTTATCGGGCACATTGAAAAGCGCTGTTATCGCCTCCCCCACAGGAGGTTGGGCCTGGGTTCTTGTTAATGCAGCTATGGAGTATCCGGATATGAGCTCTCCTAGGAAGGGTACCCATCCGTTCCACGTCTTGGATACCGCAAAGTTGTTTACGCGATAGTAGAGCACATTTACCGGTATAGCCTTGGATAATACACCCTGCGCCCACTTGGTATAATAAATCTGCTTCTCCCTGTCAAAGGTCGTCTTCGCCTGCTCTCCTAGCCACTGGACTTTATCTGCGTAGGCCTGCGTCTCCGCATCTGCCTTTGTGGAGACTCCACCAATTTTGTTATACCACGGATTGTCATTGTTCTCCGACCAGAAGGCAAAGTAGTTCTGGCTCGCCTTCGGACCTAGGATGTCAAAAACGTTTCCTATTGGGTCCGAAGAGAGTGACCAGCCGATGATCAACATGTCGTAATCAAAAGAATTCATTTTAGCTACAAGCACATCGAAGTCGAGAGGCTTGGCTGTGGCGTCTATACCGATCTTCCTCAGGTTATTGGCGATCATCTCTCCCGTTTTTATCCTTATCGGGTCGTAGTCTGCGGGCGGGGTGAGTATGACAAGGGAAGGCACAGGTTTTCCATCGGGCATCCGAAGATTGCCAGAGGTGTCCCAGCTGAAGCCCGCGTCCTGGAGTGCCTGTCTTGCAGTGTCAAGGTTGAAAGGATAGTGTTCCACGCTGCTGTTGTACCAGTCTGTCCAGAAAGGCGGCTCTACGCTGTCTCCTGCCTGACCATAACCACCCATGTACCGCTGGATAATAGTCTCCTTATCGATGCAGTGGCTGACAGCTTTTCTGAAAGCCAACATGTTCATTGGCTCCTTCTTCTGGTTGAATGCCAGATAGAAGTAGCCATTGTCAGCTATTGATATGAGGTCAGTGTTGGGGTTGCTGATGAGGTCAGGGACATAACCCGGTGTCACCGCCCACGGGATGTGGTCCACCTGTCCTGTTTTAAGGGCCAGGATGGCTGTGTCTAGGTTGGAGTACAGCTTGTAGTATATCCTTTTCACCTCAGTCGGATATAATTTGTATCCGGCAGGGGTGGTGAAATCCTTGCCCCAGTAGTCTTCGAAGATCTTAAGCTCTCTGTAGACGTTTGCTTTCCCTCCGGCGTAGTAGAAGGGGCCGGTGCCTATTGCTGCCGCTTCATTGCTCCCCCAGAGGGTGTCTACGGTTCCGTCTTCTGAAAGGTGGTTCTCCCAGATGTGCTTCGGGATTATTGGTATTCCCAGTGTAGTGAGAAAAAACTGTCCGTAGGGTTTGGCCATTGTCATCTCCACGGTGTAGTTGTCTATCTTCTTCACACCCTCGTAGTCTCCATCTCCATCCGCATCAACAGTACCGTCAATTTCCTCCTGGGAGACCATGCCATCGCCGTCTGCATCGAAGGCGTCGATAATGGAGGAGGAGAGCGTTGTGCCGTCTCTCAGCACTTTGTAAGTGAACACAATGTCGTCGGCGGTCATCTCCGCCCCGTCGTGGAACTTCACGCCCTCCCGAAGATGCACTGTTACCTTCAGGTTGTCTTCGTCGAAGTCCCAGCTCTCAGCCAAGGCTGGATAGACGTTCCCCGCCGGGTCCAGTCCTGAGAGGGTGTCAAAGCAGAATCTCAGAACGTAGTCCTTCCACACTGTGTTTGATGCCAGGTCAAAGTAGTTAAAGTTCGGCATGTCCTCCTGCATTGCCAGGTAGAGAGTTTCTTCCTCTGTAGCCTCTTTCGCTTCCACACTTCCAGTGCCTCCCGTGAAGAGAAGCATCTGGAGTACTAATAAACCTACAATCCATAAAACGACTTTTTTCGCTTTCATAACGCAATGCCCCCATTTGTTTACTCGTTTTTTATAAAACGTAGCGTGGGAATTACCATCTCCTAAATAGGACATTCTGTTAATAAAGTTTTCCCTCCCATGTCCAGACAACTCCAATTTAAACAACTTCTTGATTAATCCGCAAATAATGTTGCATTGAAGAGTTCTATTTTTTACTTTTAGACATTCTTTTTTTATCACTCTCTCGGCCTTCATCAATCTCCCGGGGGTTCATATTGTTGTTTCAAAGGTGCTTATCCTTTGTAAATTGTGTTTATCAATGCCCAGGGGGTGAGATCAAAGTAGAAGTTCAGTGAAGGAAGAGTCGCATTAACCTCCCGGGGGTCTTTAAACCCGCCAGGGGGCTCAGGGAATTTTCCTGGGCCGTAGAATTCTTCATATTTCATCTTTATATCCTTGAACCACTGGGCCACGACAAAAAAGGGCCTCTCAAAATGACTGCAGAGGACCGCTAGGGGGAGGGTGCCCACCTTGTTGACCAGGTAGTCCTCAAAGAGAGCATCCGCACCGACCAACGCAGCTTCGATCACACCCTCTCTGATCAGCTCCCCGGGGGCCGAGTCAACCACCACTCTCACGTTAATCCCTGCCTTCATAAGCCTCCCCGCCATTCCCGCGCCTTCGCCGAGGGGCCTCGATTCCATCACGTAAATCTCAGGAGGGGAGGCGATCTTGAGGGCCTCCTCTACCACGGAAGAGGAGGATAAGGTTACCATGCTCCTCAACCCTTCAATGCCCTCAGCAGCCTTCTCGGCCGCCCGTCTGGTTGATTTCTCAATGTTTTTTCTGAGACTCTCAAGCCCGCTTCCGGGCTCACACCCCTTCAGGCACCCCTCTGCCTCCTTCAGAACCACCCACCAGGAGGGGATTCCGGAGTGGGCCTCAAGAAGTCGCCTGAGCGCAGCAGAGGCCTCTTCCTTCCCGCGCTCCCGGAAGGTTTTGAGAAGCCCCTGCAGGGCCTTCGCTATGAGGGCCGTAGCCCCGCTCACTCTGTCGTTCAGTATCTCCTCAACCCAGCGAACATCTCTCAGTTCTTACACCCCGAGATGTCTTAACACTGGATAGCCGCACCAGATGCACATACCGTTCCAGAGGCCCGATATCTCTCTGCCATCCGCCGTCAAAGCATAGGGCATACCACAGCGGGGGCACCTTCCCTCATAGGTGGCCTGCTGGACTGGGGCCTCCTGAGGAGGCCTTTCGGGTGGTGGGGACGGAGGCCTGTAGAGGGGTCTGGGCGGCAACTGAGGCATGGGCTCTGGACTGGGGGTATGTTCCACCACCCCCCCGTTAAATATGTAGTCGGTCATTCTGAGGGACTTTCCTCCGCTCAGGAGGACGCCGAAGATAGTGTCCAGAAGAAAAATATAGAGGTTGGCCTTGAAGAGCTCCCTTGTGAAGAGCCACACCATCCAACCTCTGTCGGGGGGGGAGAGTCTCATTGAGAGGATTATCTTCCCCGGGGTTGCATTCATGAGGATATCAAAGATGAAGGAATAGAGGAACAGGAGAAGTCCATAGGCAAGTGGGTAGGGGAATGCAAGCTGAAACTTGTACAGCTGTGGTTCCCTGCCGGCGGATAGAAGTATGAGAAGATAGACTACATAAACTATTATCATATCTATAAGAAGGGCTGCAATTCTTCTCCCGGCACTGGGCGTCTCCTCCATTTTCTCCATCTCCATGCGATACATTTCTCGCCTCCTGGGGCCTGACGACCGGCCCCTTGAATCACTCTTTACGAGGTTTCTTCACTTTAAGGATTATTTTCTTTGCTTTGACCTTCTTGCCCGGCACCTTTGGGGGACCTGCCACTTGAGGGGCCTTCTCAATGGTGAGGGCCTCTCCCTCTCCCACCGAAGGCTGTTCAGATAGTGGCGCCGGAGCCTGCAGAGGAATCGTATGCGGAGCTTTTGTGGCATCTGCCTCTTCCGCTTTCGGCTGCGGGCTTTCAATCTCCGGGGGTGGAGGGGGTAGCGGAAGTTCCGCTTTGCCCTCCGCCGCTAGCTGAAGGGTCTCAAGAAGCATTTTCTCGAGTTCCTCCCTGGGCGGCGGCGTTGGTGCCTCCTCTGGGA